>OGYN01000666.1_pt1 | contig 30739 bp, 49 predicted proteins | sample 1576551 | NCBI WGS metagenome assembly OGYN01 (sample SAMEA3541589, study PRJEB24748) | human gut metagenome | biome: human gut; feature: human-associated habitat; material: faeces | place: China | collected 2012 | reverse complement strand
TTGGAGAGAGCCAAGTCTATCTCCTTCGCCAAGATGGATGAGCCAGCCTTTAATGAAGTATATAGTAAATGTCTTGATACCATCCTAACCATTCTCATGGCTAATGGTATTACAGAAGACGAGTTTAATAACATTTTACAAAATTATAGTTAGTATGACACGTAGAAACGAAAAGCGCAACAACAGACGTAATCGTCAGCGCAACAACACCCCAGAGTTACCACCATTTGCACAGATGCTTTTCGGAGCAATCGTTGGCAAAGGTGTAGACATGATTGCCAAGAAGATGGCAGAGAATGCCGAGGAAGAGACTCCTGATATTCATGCAGAAGGCATCAGTAATCAGGACGTTACGAACATCAATAACGGAAAGGCAACCTTATCTAAGTTGCGCATTCCTGCTGATGGTTCGGCAGTAGAGTACCCAATCCCTGATAATCTCCAGTTCTTCTTCGCTGAGGATGGCAAGTTGATGGTTCGTCAGAAGATTGAAGGAGACGCAGAAGCTTCTGATGATAAGGAAGGCAATCCTATCACTTATGATGATATGTGCAAAAAACTCTTCTTGAATATGATTGCATACAAAAAATCAGTTAAATGCGCCACTCCTGCTCAGGTTAAACGTTGTGATGCTTTCAACAAGTTGCAGAACATCGCCAAATATCTTAATAAGGGATGGAAGCCTGAGTTTGGTTGCGATAACGAAAACTGGGCTATCGTTAAGGACGAAGAAGGTATCGTTCCAAGATATAATATGAGAACCAACGATGGAAGTGTTTACTTCAAGAGTAAAGACCTTGTATTAGAAGCCATCCGCTTGATGGGTGAAGATTCTCTCAACGACCTTTTCTCAACCGACTGGTAATGGCAAGCTACGCTGAAATCAAGGCAAAGCTACAGCAGGAAGGCAAGAAGATACGCAAGCGTTCATCCTACAATGAGCACAACTTGCAAGCCGCAGAGGTCAGGTATATCCGTGGGGTATATCCTGACCTTGAAGGAGTCTTCTTTGCCGTTCCTAATGGTGGAAAGCGAACTTCCCGACAAGCCGCATGGCTCAAAGAAGAAGGTATGAAGGCAGGAGTATCTGATATGCTGCTCCTGAAGCGCACCTCCCAGTACGGTTTCCTCTGCATCGAAAACAAAACACCGAAAGGTAGGCAGGAACCCGAACAGAAGGTATTCCAGTTAGAAGTAGAACGACATGGTGGCAAGTACATCATCGTCCGCTCTATAGATGAATTTATCCAAGCAATCGACAATTATTTAAATGGTGAACTATGAGTGATATTAAATTTGATAATAGTTTTTTTAGAGAGGAACCATCTATTATAGAACAATTCTTAGTAGAATATCAGGAAAAAGCAGATGAATATATTACACAAAAGATTATTGCTATTCTTGAATCCAAAGGCTATAAAGTAACTCCTCCACCCAAGCAAGTCAAAGACGAATATACCTTTGAGCGAGCATGGAACTTGTACGACAAGAAGGTAGGCTGCAAAGCCAAACTCGAAAAGAAATGGAACTCCATGAGCCTGAAAGACCGCAAGGCAGCTATAGAGTATATTCCTCTCTATGTAATCTCACAGCCCGACAAGCAGTACAGAAAGAACTTCCAAACCTTCCTTAACCAGCGAGGATGGGAAGACGAACTCATCGGAGCAACACCACCGCCAGCAGCCGTTAACGAGAATCCTTCTGAAATCAGCCAACTTATCGCAAAGACGAGGGCTGAGCAGAACGTGACAAATGCGGATAAGGACAACGTTTTCAAGACACGTATCATAGGTATGATAGAGCTTCTGCAAAAGAATCCTCATAGCCTATGCAGAAAGCAGTTGGAGATATATCGTGATAACGGAACTTTGGAACGCTTGGGCATCCAATGGAATCCATAAACCACAAATCTGTTTACCAAAATGATAGCAATCAGTAAGTACAACAAACAGCATCCCCTCAGAGTCTTTGAGGCATTCGCTGGCTATAGCAGTCAGAGCCTAGCCTTCAAGTACCTCAAAGATAAGCATCCTGAGTTCGACTTCAAGGTAGTGGGCTACTCAGAGATAGAGCCATCAGCCATCCAAGCCTACGGACTCCTACACGGAAGAGACATACCTAACTTCGGAGACGTGATAAGGATAGACTGGAATGAGGTTCCCGACTTCGACTTCATATCATGGTCTTCACCTTGCCAAGATTTCTCCAATGCAGGACTTCGCCAAGGAGCAGAGGAAGGCAGCGGCACACGCTCATCCCTTATCTTTCAGGAGAAGAGAATGCTGGCAGTCAAGAAACCAAAGTACGTTATGCTAGAGAATGTGAAAGGTCTACTCACTGAGAAGATGAGGAAGTACTTCTTCCAGTACCTCAAAGACCTTGACTCCTTTGGTTACACCTCCTTCTACAAGGTTCTTAATTCTAAAGATTATGGTGTGCCTCAGAATCGTGAGCGTATCTTCGTTATCTCCATCCTACGCACAGAAGACGAGCCGAACCCAGAGTATCACTTCCCTTCTCCCATTAAGCTAGAGACAACGGTTGAGGACATCTTGGAAGACAATGTTTCTCCCGAATATTTCCTATCCAAGCCCCTTCTAGAAAAGTATCTCACAAAAGCAGACATCAATGAATCAATCGAAAAACTCTACCCCGAAGATAGCAATACCGAAAACTGCTGATGGATGCTCCCCGACCATCACATCATCATTTGGTGCAGGAATCAGCATAGCCAATCTTCTTGGTGTTGACCATTTCCCTAAGGGGGGGTATTGATAATCAAAAAGTTACAAGCAGAAAACTGCTCATCAACTCAGACGTAGATGGTTTAAGTAGAACCATCCGTACAAGTTATTATAAGGCTGGGTTTGCTAACTATATACATAACGATGGCAGAGCAGCCAATGCAGTCTTAATCATCAAGAAATTATAATGTGCGACAAAATTATAAAGCTAGCAAACCTCCAAATCAAAGGCAGAATAGAGCAGCAGACCAGAGTCTACTCCACCAAGGGAATCTCCCCTACTCTCAATTCAGCTATGGGTCACGGAGGTAATTGCATCCCACTATTCTTAATCGTAAAAGAGATATGATAACCGGAGGAAAGAGAATGAAATCCCTGCTCCTATCGGGGAAGGTGAAACCTGATGTAGGCGGTCAAGTTCTCGACATCTATAACCAAGCTGTAATGCAAGGTATCTACCCTACCATCAAGACAACCATTGATACAGCAAACATGACATTCGTAACAATCATGAACAAAGAAATCATTCACACCGCACCAAACGGAAAGAAATACTCCATCCAAATCAGGAAGTACACTCCAAGAGATTGTTTCCGACTGATGGGAGTTCACGAAGCTGACATAGACAAACTCCTGAGCAAGGAGAAGACTGGTCAACTCATCATCAGCAAGAGCAAACTCTATGCCCTTGCAGGAAACTCAATAGTAACCAACTGCCTGACCGCCATGTTCGAGGAACTGATATTCCCTTCAGGAAATCACTACCACGACAAGAATGGTCAGCTATCACTCTTCTAGCTTATGAATATTTTTGGATATATCAAGGTAGGCAAGAGAATCAGCAAAGCGCACAAAGCCATGTTTACCAATAAGACAATGATACTATGGTACAAAGGAAATCCAATCATCGGGACAATGCACGATGGCTTGTGGTACCAACAAGACTTGAACGGAATGTTGGAATGTTTAATGTTCCAGTCCGAAGTCACCCACGTCTCATTCTTACCTTCGCCAAATGAAGACAGAGAAAGAAAAAATCCTAGCCATCATCGCTGAGATTCAGGCAGAGCGTGAAGCTGCACACATCGTGCCGCCCCACGTCCTAACAGCCGAAATCATCAACCGAGGATGCCACCAGCCATATCAAGCCATCAACGAGTTATGCGCAGAAGGAAAGATAAACTGGTGCAGAACACTCAACGATATGGCATTCACTATCAGAAAATAATAAATCAAGAACAATATGAAAATTATAACGCAGAAAGAACTGGCATCCTTAGCAGAAGAAACTTTTAAGAATGCCGACAAGCATGGTTTCTATACTGAGAGCACAGAAATAGAAACCGAATTGATGCTAATTATCACAGAAATGGCAGAAGCTGTTCAGGCAGACAGACACAACCGACACGGAAGTATCGAAGACTATGAGAGCGAGATTCAGATGGACAGAGATATTCCTACCGCCTACAAGAACACTCTTGAAGGAACGGTTGAATCCGAGTTCGCTGATATTGCCATCCGTATCTTATCACTCTTAGGATGGATGAACAGCAAAAGCCCTATTAAAATAAATAGCAATTCTGTTCTTGCTGATGAATATGAAATTGGCAGGATTCAATACATGATTCAAAACAAGATTCATAGGAGCAATATCGCAGCCGATTTATATCGGTTAAATGGAAAGTTTAGTTCGTTTGTTGATAATGAATCATCCTATTGGTTCGTATCAAAAACTCTACAGAATATTCTTATGCGGACTTTCGCAATCGCCCACAATCACAATATCGACCTGATGGAGTACATCAAGTTGAAAATGCAGTATAACGAATCTCGTCCGTATCTTCACGGATGCAAATATTAGGAGAATAAAATTATGTTTGGAATAGAACAGATTTCAAGAAGATGTTTATTGACGTTGAGTGATGGTAGCAAAATCCAAGCTACCATCTACATTCCAAAGCCCACCAAACCCATCTTTCCTGAGCAGATGGAACGCAATATCATTGAGAATTTTAATAAATCGCAACCTCTTGCAGTAAACAAGGTTGTTAAGTGTCACATAATGAGAAATTAGTTATGGAAGATTTACCTATAGGCTCAGAAATCACCTTAAAGGTGGTTGAAAGCGAGACAGAAGAATGTAATGGTTGCTTCTTTGACGAGATAAGCAGCAATATTTATGAAAATATCTGCAAAGATATTTGTTGTGCCGCAATCGACAGAAAAGACGGAAAGAATGTTCAATTTAAAAGAGTGAAGTGATATGGAAACAAAGATAAACATAGTGGAAATCCTAAAGGATAAGCCGCAAGGAACGAAGTTATATTCTTCCGCTTGTGGTAAATGCAAGTTAGAAAAAGTAGATGATAAAAGTTTCAAAATATCCTTTTATAATTCAAAGTTCGGTTTTATGAATGGTGGAGAAGGGTATCTTGATAAAAATGGCAAATTGTATGATGACGGAGAATGCATCATCTTTCCATCTAAGGAAATGCGTAATTGGGAGAAGTTCTCTTGGAAGAAGGGTGATGTATTGACAAATAGTTCAGGTTTCAAAGTATTCTTTGATAAATGGGTGAATGAAGATTACACGAAGTTCCTTGGCAAGATTAAAGTCTTAGGGGATTCACATTATTATTATTATGATACAGCTTATTATATCTTAGCATCAAAGAAAGAAGCTCTTGAATTTATCAAAAGCGTAGAAGAAATAAATAATGGTAAACTTAATCTTGAGACTATTGAAGTAGAGAAGGTTCAGTCAGAGTTCAAGGATGGGGATATAGTGGTATATGGAAAATCAGTAGCAATATGCCGAAAGTTTTATAAGCATACCCTTTATTTCTATGTTTCTATAGATGAAACGTTTGGATTATTGTTTAACGATAATCGTGTATCGGCTGAAGGGTATAGATTTGCAACTGACTCAGAAAAGCAGCTGCTCTTTGAAGCTTTAGCAAAGGAAGGCAAAGATTGGGATGCTGAGAAGAAACAGATTGTGGATTTGAAGCCAAAGGTAGAACTGAAACCATTCGATAATGTGTTGGTTAGACATCAAAAAACGGAGGAATGGCGTGCAAATATATTTAGCCATACAGATAAGACAGATGAATATCTTGACTATGTATGTGTTAATGGTAGATGGGAGTTCTGTATCCCTTACGAAGGCAACGAATCATTGTTAGGTACAACTAAAGATGTGGAGGGCTAGATATGGGTAATGAAGATTTAACGAATTGTATACCTTGGTATTGTCCACCACACTTTAAGTGTGAAGATATACAAGATGGTAAGGCGCAAAGAAGAATGCGTAGAAAGAATCAACTTAGAAAAAGAAAGGGTAGATTATGATAGATGAAAAGAAAATAGAAGAGGCTGCACAAGCTATCTGTTTTGATGATAAGATGTCTTATGACAGTTATTGTAAAATAGAAGGCTTTAGAAAAGGTGCTAAGTGGGCTATCAATGAGTTTTTGAAAGACTTGTGGCATCAAACAGACGAAGAGCCAGAACGTATGAAGGAAATATTAGCTTATGGTTTTTATGGCACAACCATAGTAAGATGGTGTCCAAACGGTTATATAACTTGGAAAGACTATTATGAAAAATGGCATTATACTCAATGGCTCTATGTCTCAGATTTATTCCCAAAGGAAGGAGGCAACCAATGGAAACATTTGTATTTGATATAATGCTCGACGGAAGATTCATCTGCACGTTAAAGTATAAATATTGTGCGCTCTTCCCGATAGATTTTGAAGATTTATAGAAGTTCGTCCTCCAAAAGAGACCTACTTTGAAAGGTAAGGATTTTAGAATTGTATTTTGATTATGAAACAGAAATTATTAAGTATCAAATATAGGTTAGTTACTTTGTGGTGGTTCTTAACAAGAAAGAACTACTACCTTCTGTCATACAATGGCAGAGTAGGTAAGACATTGGAAAGCACTAATATTGTAATTCCCGAGTTCATCGAATGGGTAAGAAAGAAGCATGGTGTGCCTACAAATCATGAGATAATCATGGAGTTGAAGAATATTGGTAACCTCTGTAGAAGCACAGATATTCTTGCATATAATGAGATTAAGGCATTGATTGAGAAACTTGAAAAGTAAAGCGTATGAGTGGACTATTGTCAATGATTGATGTGATAACTAGAATAGATTATCAAATGGATGATTTTCCTTTTGGTTCTCCACGTATTAGATTTAATGTTCCGAAAGGCAACATTCCATCCGACAAACAGAAGTGTCAGCCAAAGGCGCAGCATGAGTTCACCATCAAGGGTGTTAAAATTATGGCAGCTTCTAAGAAGGATGCTATCAAAAAGTATAATCATCGTAAAAAGTAAGCGTATGGATAAGTTATATATTCCAGGAGATTTGGTAATGGTAAAGAAGTCAGCACTTCAATTTGCTAAAGATAAAATATTTAAAGTAATATCTTCATTGAGTGGTGGCTTTGTTAAGGTAGTCATATTAAATAAATGCAATGCCATCTGATGCTATTCGTGAGGTTTTTAATATTGATAATAATGTATAAGCAATGGATAAGAAAAAAGTCATAGAACTGATACAAAGTGTTATCAATGAAAATACTGATAACATATCATTTGGTGATGATAGGCACAACGAACATCTTAGAACAGCAAATGCAGTACTTCGCTGTGTATTGCTGGAATTGAGAAAGTCAGACTGGGTATCTGTTGAGGATGAGTTGCCTCCTTATAACGAGAATGTGGAAGTTTGTAGCAAAGTAAAACCTACGGAAGTATGGATTGATTCAAGAGACAAATACATTAATGTAGGCAATAGCTTTAGATACAACAAGCTCTATGGTAATATTATCACTCATTGGAAACCTATCGAAAAGTTGGAGGAATAAGTATGAACATAGAAGATATAATTAATGAAGAGTGTGTAACCTTTGAAACTGAGGAGTCTATGGATAATATCCAATCAGCTGAGTACTTCAAGGAAAATATCCTGCCAGATGAGATAGAGATTACACATGATGATGGCAACTATTTTGAGGTTTCAGTTAATGGAAAATTATATAGTTGTAACGTATATGGAAATGGTGATTTTTATCATTCTATTGCTGAGTTTAAACTATTGGAGGATTGATTATGACAAAATTTAAGGTAGTTAGATATTGGGATACATATCCCGATGGAGTTATTGCAACTTGCGATACAGAGGAAGAGGCAGAAAAGATACGTAAAGAATATCTCAGAAACCGTAAACCTATGTATGATTATTTAGTCAGAGAGGAGGATGAGTAATGACTAGAGAAGAGTTGAGAAATAATTATGGAAATGATATCTGTGAGTTATGCTGCCGAGAGTATTATACTAGCAGAGTACTCCCAGAATCACTTTGCGAAGGTCAGTTTTGTGAAGAGGCAGAAGATAGTTTCGCAGAAGAACATAATATAGAGTTGGAGGATTGAGTATGGAGGAAATTTATAAAGGCGAAATTCAGAGATTGTTTCCAATTTTAGAGGCAATTAAAGAAGGCAAGACCATTCAGTGGAACGATATGGGCGTATGGTGTGATATTGATGGTGACGATGAGGGCTTTGTTCTTGATACATTGATAGGAAAACCTGATGGCTATCGTATTAAGCCAGAACCAACCTACCGCCCATTCAAGAACGCAGAAGAGTGCTGGCAAGAATTGTTGAAACATCAGCCGTTTGGTGTTGTTAAAGATAAGTACTTTGCTAATTATCAAACACATCGTGCATTCACATGCTTAATTACTGATGGCTGTGACTTCGGTGGATATGAAGATGAGACATTTGAAAGTTGCTTTAAGAATTTGTTATTTGCCGATGGTACTCCATTTGGCGTAAAAGATGAATAGTTATGGCATGGGTAGCAGTTAATTATCATGGTGTGGAAGTTATTCTTTCAGATAGACCGAAGAAATTATTCCGTAGGTTATGGGGCAATGATAAAACCCAGATAATTCCTCTTCCACAAGGCTCTATCAAGAAGCTCATCGGAAGAGATCTGAAATGGGAAGATGAGCCAGTAGAATTAAAATAAGAATAGCTTATGTATAGACCGATTACGATGTATCAGATTGTTTGCGATAGATGCGGAGAAGTATTTGGCGGTACAGATACTTGCTCTGCACTATTAAGTAACAAAGAATTTGACATTGGTGACTACTCTGATTGGGAAATCATAGATGGCAAGCACTATTGCCCTGATTGCTATGAAGTGGAAGTCATTGATGGAGTGTATAATGTTAAAGCAAAGGAGAAATAGGTATGGAAGTATTAAAAGACATAAGTCAGTTAACAAAAGGTTGCTTAGTGACATTTATTAAAAATGATAAATTCCACTACTACGAGTACCTTATGGTACATCCTAATCGTGAAACCTATTATCTTTTTATAGATAACTGGACGCAAGACGTTGTACGAATACACGTCAGCGAACTCTTAAATGGAGATTACTATATAGGTGAATATGATACTGTTTTCGTTAATAAAAAGATGATAGAATTTTATAAACGTATGATTCAGTGTCACGAGAATAGAATTAAAGAGAAGAGAAATTTAAATGAATAGTTATGACTAAACCTTACAGAATCAAGCATAAGGCTAGTGGGTTATACTATCAGCCTTCAAGAAATCATAGTAATCTTTCCAAGAATGGCAAGGTGTACATGACAAATAACTCACTATTGATGATAAATAATAGCTATGATTATATAGCTATTAGTGTTAGAAAAGGCACGAAGGTACATGATATTTTAGAAAAGGAAATGCCCTTAAAAGGTATAGAACGTTACTATGGTGCAGAAGTTTGTTATCGTGTTCCAAAGAGTGAATTTGAAAAAGAAGATTTATAGCTTATGAAAATAGAAAACATAAAGTTTAAGGCAAAACGTCTTGATAACGGGGAATGGGTAGAGGGTTCACTTACATACTCTCAGGGAATAGCGTATATTCATCGTAAAGAAAGTGATAAAGATGATAGATGTTATTTAACTCCTTACAAAGTAATTCCAGAAACAGTCTGTCAGTTCACGGGAATGATGGACGAAGACTGCAATGAAATTTGGGAAGGCGATATAGTGCATGACAGCTATGACCTTTTGTGTATAGACAATCTCTATGAGGTAGTTTATATTGAAGAAGAAGGAACGTTTGCATTCAAGAGTTTAGATAAAGTTGACAATTACGAGCTATTTGTTAATTTATTTGAAGTTTATGTTATTGGCAATAAATTCGATAAGGAGAAGTAGTATGGAGAAACGAATAACAATTAGCATAGAAGAGTATAATAAGCTCATTGATATGCACACAAAAAGAGAGGAACTTCCCGAAAGGATAGAAGTAAAGAAGATTTCTTCAAAATGGTGGAGATGGCTCAAACGAGCATCATGTTCGCTTCTTCATTACAACAAGAATGTGGAGCAACAGAAGCTCATCAAGCGTAGCATCAATGAAATGTCAAGTGTTTTACTCGATAATCTGTATGGTTATTGGAGAGGTGATTTGTCTGATTATCTCAAAGATAGAAGCAATTTAGAGTATTTTATGAGACGTTACAAAAATGATGCCTATCGTTACGTAATGGAATGGTTAGATAAAAAAAAGTAGCGTATGAAGGTTAGATTAGCAAAAAATAGTGGAGGAAAAGTAATATGGAAGCAGGACAATTATTAGTGCTATTGTTGTCGTTTTGCGCTTTAGCATTACATATCAAAAATCGTAGAAGAAAGGGTTAGTTATGGACAAAACAAAATTACATGCATCATTACTCTTCCTGATGCTAAAACTGGAAGAGGCAAAGAGTAACCCGATTGCTGAAAAGAACTTTATTCTCTCTTTGACGGAAGTGCTCAGATATTTCCGTGATAACGGAGAGTTGAAGAAAGCCTATGAAAGCCAAAAGGATTCATTGGCAGACTTGGCAAATAGTTCTTGGGCGAAAGCACTAAAGGAATATGTTGCCTCCAAAAATCAAGAAGACGGAGTTGATGCAAAGTTACCTGATATAGATGAACTTATTAAGGAACTAGCTTCCGATGAGTTCATCGAAAAGAAAATCAAGGATATTCTTGGAGAGAATGATGTGGATAGCGGAAAGGAGAAATAGCTTATGGAAAAACGAATAATATTAAACGAACAAGATATAAATGAGTTTCACTCGGATGCAGATGTTCTGCAATGGATATACAACTTAATGACGAAAGAGTATCGTATAAGTGAATGCTCAAAAAATATACCACGCTTTGCTAGAATAATTGGCAAGTTAAAGAATTTATAGCGTATGAAAATAGAAATCAAAAGAGTAACGGACTGGCAGCGTGTAGTGGATGCTGCTCGGTTCACACAAGGTAAGGAACCGCTGGGACATGAGCCTAGCGATGAGTTCAAGAAACAGATGATTCTCAGCGAGCATTCACCGCTCAGAGAATTGGAGTTCGATATTAAGATATATGGCATACCATACTGGGTGAGCAACCATTTTGTTCGCCATGTTCATGCTCAGCCATTCGTCTCCACATCACGACCAGATATTACTGGCTCCAAGGTATCTCGCCACGATATGCGTCAGGATGATTTAGTCAACTTGCAGCTATCCCTCAACGCTCAGGAGATTATCAATATCTCTAAACTGAGACTCTGCAACAAAGCATCAAATGAGACAAGAGAAGTGTGGTACTTTGTTATTGATGAATTGGCACGTATCGAACCTTTGCTTGCATCCGCTTGCGTTCCTCAATGTGTATATAGAGGTTTCTGCCCTGAGCCAAAATCATGCGGAAGAACTAAAAGCAACATATTTTCAGTCATAAGAAAATACTACAAAAATCTCGAAACATATTAAAGTAACCTATGAAATATCCAAAATTTAACGTCAATGAATTTGTTGGTGGGCACTTCGAGTACACCACTCCCTGCCCATTCGGCATATACGGCAAGTACACCAACGAAATACTATATGTAGGTAGTCTTGCTTGCCAGCGATGCGAACACTTCCGAGGTATCAACAAAGAAGATGGTATCGTATCTTGTGGAATCGAATAGTTTTAAGAGTGCAGCCTATCTGCATTCTTCTTAATAATTAATCAAATTTTATATATGAATACAAAGAAAATCTCAATTATTCAGCGTATCAAGGAAAAATTCCTTGGTAAGCAGTTCTTTATTGCAGTAATCGCTAACAAGGGAACCAGTTCCTACTTCGTCAACTCTACCATCTACCGCTCAGAGAAGGAGGTGAAGTCTTACAAGAAGTACATCACCACAGACGAGCGGATGAAACAGAGCTTCGATTTCGTAGGCTATTATGGTTTCCGTTCAAAGTTCGACTTCCGCATTCCTCTTAGCGGAAAGCCAGTATCAGTTGAAGAGGCAAAGAAACTGGCAGAGAAGTAGTATGGGAAAGTTGATAGACCTTACTGGACAGCGTTTCGGCAGATTACTCGTCTGCCGAAAATCTGATAAAGAGAACCACCAGCATGGTGCGTTCTGGATATGCAAATGTGATTGTGGCAGAGGTTGTACGGTTCTAGGTTCTGCTCTTCGTGACGGACGAACCAAATCATGTGGCTGTTACCGCTCAGAGCGAGCATCTGCCATCATCACCAAGTATGGCAACCGCAATGGTAGATCCAAGCGGAAAGACAAAGTTAACGGATAATATCCATTTTATCACTTTTCATATTATATTTGCAACATGAAATTCAAGTATTTAATAGATAAAGTCAAAGGTTTCCGACACCGCAACGATTTTGTTGTACTGGACGGAAGAGCCAACTCGGTCACGCTCTCCAAGGGCATCTACGACCATATCATGCAGAAGGAGCGAACAGACAATTCCATCTTCGTGTTCAGGTTATCTGACAGAGGTTCATACGGATTCTGCATGCGTGAGGACTGGGAAGAACTTCGCAAAGCCAACACCGCCTTCGCTCAGCTTCAATTCAATCAGAAGTATAAGAAGGTAGGTTTCAGAAGTGACTACCCTTCCATCACCGCCATCCTTGATGATTACAATCTTCCGCTCAACAGAATGGTTCGTCTTACTTGCATCCCACGCAAGTCAGCCAAAGGCGAACCTTATTACGAAATCATGCGACCAAACTCAAATTTAAGCACATGGCAACAAGACAAGATGTAATATTTCAAGGCTTGACACACTCACCATCCGACTATAATTGTCAGGATGGTGAGTTGGCAACCTGCCTCAACCTTATCAACGAGGATGGGGCACTCCACCCTATCCACCAGCCAGTAGTAGCCGAGCCGAACATCACGCTGGATGCAGGAGACACCATTGAACTGGTGCATAAGGTCACACACGATGAAACGATTCACTCCCACTACATCATCCGTAAAGAAGATGATACTTGGTACTGGATGGAGAAAGGTGGAGACGGAACCAAGAACACCATCGACTTGAACGGATTCCACGTCAATGCCGTCACAGCAGTTGGCAATATAGTTAATTTTGTTGGAGAAATATCTATCAAATACTTATATTGGATTGACGATAATTATCAGCTATTTGATAGAGATAACTTTAACTATGGAATCAAAATCGATTTTAAAGAATTTGATTATCAAGGTGGTTCAGCAGAAATCTCGCTAGGTGATGAATTTTGGGACTATGTTACTTATGAAAGCAGTTCTTCTGGTAGAAAGATAACTGGAATGAATGTAAACCAAGTTTCAAAAGTTTTCAACATGTTTGACGCTGTAATTAATAAGACTTTGTCCGACAAAGGAAAACAATGGCAAAAATATTTTGTGTTTGGAGTAGCAGCCATCAGGTTATACGATGGTACATACTACAGCATTTCCAATATTTTTAAACTTGACTGGAATAGTTCAACTTTAGCTTCTGTTAGTGTTGACCCTTACAACAAGAGATTTTGGTCGATTGGACCAGCAATAGCAACTTGGACTATTAGCGCAAACATAGATAATCTTGATAAAATATCAAATCTTATACAAGGCATTGATATTTTTTTAAGCAAAGCCGAATCTTTCGTTAATTTAGAATCAGCAGCAGCCAAATACGTTGTACCAGAATTAAATGATAGAGACCAAGGTGATATGTTTTTCACAATGATGTCAGGAAAGGAAGCAGCCAATGCCATAGATTCCCTATCATTCTATCATTCACTATTTATCAGTAAAGACGAAATTGGCAAAGAACTTCAACTCAAAAGAGTTGAGGGAACGGAAGAGTCTTTATCTTTGGCTAACCTATACCGTTCTGATTTAGGAGGTAAATGTGCGATTACATACAATAATAGACTTCATGTTGGGAACGTAAAAGAAGGATATAATGTTGATTTGATAAGTAATATCACTCCAGCATTATCAAACTTGCCAAACGATGCACAATTAAACACAGAAGGAATAGTTAGAGTGAAAGCATCAAACAAAGAATTTTGGTGCAAGGTTGATGATTTAGGTGCAAGACTATATTACTTTGTATGTGTACCAATCTTAAACGTATCTGAAATCACATTCTATAAAAAGACTGGAACTTCTGTGTTTGAGAAATCTACGGTTAACTTGCATTCTTCCGAAACTACAGCATTCTCTTTTTACGTAGCTGGAGAAGGAAAGGAAAACGTACCACAATTTGCTTTACCATGGGAAACCTCATCAGAAGAGGAATGGAACAATATTGTAAGCAAGTACGAAAACTATAAAACAAACACAAATGCACTTCCATATTCTTCTGTTGTGAAAGTAAGCGAAGCTGAGAATCCTCTAATCTTCCCTGCAAAGAATAGTGTTCAGGTTGGTTCTTCTATCATAAATGCACTTGCTGCTAACACTAGACCAATAAGCGAAGGTCAGTTTGGTGATGCACCTCTATACGCTTTTACCGATGAAGGTGTATGGGTATTGATGCTTGGAGAAGAAGGAACATATATTGCCCGACAGCCAGCCAATAGAGATATTTGCTCCAACCCGAAGGGCATCTTGCAGATTGATGATGCAGTTCTGTTCCCGACAGAGCGAGGAATCATGATGCAACAAGGAAGAGAGTCCGTTTGTCTTACCGATGTACTGGATGATTATCCTTTCGATTTTCTATCTATCTACTCACATTCAACAAAGGATAAGACCTATCCGAACAAACTCCTTGAACTAGGTAATATTCCTGAGTCAGATGTGAAGTATGTCCGTTTCCGTAAGTATCTCGAAGAAGCTGATATGATTTACGACTATTATGATAGTCGTATCATCGTCTTTAACCCGAACTATACTTATGCTTACGTTTACTCTTTGAAAAGCAAGATGTGGGGAGCCATGCACAATGTCTTCAACAAGCGAGTAAATATATATCCTGAGTCATACGCTACAGACAAAGCAGGAAACATACTTGATGTGTACGTAAAGGAACCTATAGATAATGTTCCATTCTTCCTTTGCAGCCGACCTTTAACACTTGGACAAGATGCTTATAAGACCATGTTTGATTGTATCACAAGAGGATATTTCAGAATCATTCAGGAAGGAAAGTGTGGAACGGTTCTATTTGGAAGTAATGATTTATCTAATTGGTATTACGTTGGTTCGTCTACAAATATGTATCTCAGAAATCTTGTAGGTTCCCCATACAAATATTTCAGGGTCGTGTTCATGGGTAACCTTGCCCCAAACGAATCTATCAGCGCACTATCTACAGAGTTCCAATCAAGATTACAAAATAAACTCAGATAATTATGGCAGAATATACATTATTAGCTTTCGATTCACAGCGTGCACGAAATGGAGCATCCGTAGGCTATATGGATGCCAACAACAAAGTGCATATAGCTACAGAAATAAAGTTCTATGAAATAAGAAGGTCAGACTACTTCGGCTACATCATGTTAGACGGAAAGCAATATGAGTTTTTAGCAAATGGCTATTTTTATGTAAATGGAGATAAGCAGTTGCTAAAGATAGTAGAATCCTCTATCACAAAGACAACTGGAACGAAACTTGTCAGAGAAACTTCTTCCGATGGAACATCAAACGCTCTCCAATTCCCTAGAAATGGAATAGCAACCACATCAGAAACAGGTGGAACAGAGGAAAGTGACAAAACAGAGGAAATCTTCTCAATCGCTACCCTACAGCCTAGAGAAGAAGTAGCAGCAAGTTGCTTGCAGTCTATGCTCCAGCAGTATAAAAATCCACTCAACATAGACAACACCAAGATAAAGCAACTTGTAAGCAAGTCATTCTTGTTTGCTCAGGAGTTCATCAATCAGGCTGTTCTGTATCGTGAGAAGGAGACAACATCGGCAACCGTTGAGAACAATAAGTACGCATCGGTCGATTCCGATTCTCTCAGCAGCGACACCGATAAACTGCTCTACAACATAGCTACGGCTATGAATAACTTTATCGCTCAGGATAAGAACCAGTATGCAGACCAGCAGAAGAATGGATTGAAGCTGGCTGCTACAGATGTTAATGTCAAGACTTTACCTGAGTCTATCAAGACGGTTGTAAGTGGTTCTGTCAGCGCATCAGTAAGCGGAAATGTTGATGCCGCTGTTACTGGTTCAGTAACAACCAAGCAGGAATCTACATCTAGTGGAACATAAACTTAGATAAATGTTTTTTTTACTATATAAAAAATAAAGGGTAGCCGTCCGTGATGGATAGCTACCCTTGCTTTTACATTAACCTAAAACGACTAATATACTAAAATGGATGCAATGCTATTCTTACTCTTCCAGCCGAGCGGTTGCTGGCATCCTTAATCTTCTGTTTCTTATCCTCAGCCAGTGCCCAGAACCTATCAGCACCATCAGGATAAACAATCATCAGCCATTCGTATAGACACTGGTTCACAATATAATCGTGAATATATACCGTCATGGTATGCACACTTGTCTTCGAGAATCCGCTTGGCATTCTCATGGCTAGATAATAGGCATCCTCGTCATTTGTCGGGGAACCTATACACTCTTCCCACTCGTTGGAATCAAAGCCACCTCCAAGCATTTCCATCTTAGTATACCTGAAAAGCATTTCCTTGCAGTCTTCTACCGCTGAATCAAGAATCCTAGCCAGTTTATCCCGATTGCCATCCTCGCCTACATCATAGACGTTATGGATGGAATGCGAATCATCTATCGAACTGGAAATAGAATCGGCATAGGAAGCAGCCGTATTCCTGATGTCAAACACCAATTCCTTCTTCTGAAGCTCTATCATTACCTTGTAACCAAGGCAGCATGTTCTGCATTCTTTCATACTCACCTCCTTCCTTATTCGTTAGGAGCCGTTCTGCTTGGTCTCTCACGTCTGTTGATGGTCTCATGCAGATTCTTGATGTCTACAACAGACAATTCTGAATAAGTCTTCGACTCGTTAGGATTGGTAATGATGAACCAATCCATCAAAGCCTTGTTGATAATGTAGTCATGGATAGAACTTGTAAGTGCACCCTTCAAGGCGAGCGGATAATTGGATGGAAGGGAGAGATTGATTGTTATATCTGTATCGCCATCAATTAACTCGTTAGATGCAGTTGTACCGCTATCGGTTCGTACCGATTCACTTAACTCCACAAGCAGTTGACTATACGCATTCTGAATGCTACGCAAAGCCTGATTCTTGTCTTCTTCATCATCACTTGCCTGAATATAGCTGGCAGCCTCAGCATCCATGTCAGCAGCCCTTCTGCTACGCCCAGTCAGGAATGCTTTGTTCTGAAAGTCATACATGAGTTCACTCATATACAACGTTATCGCTAAATCTTTTCTTGCCATACTATGATATTTTTGTTCGTGTTGGTTTCTTTTTGAAAAACGCTTTATCCTTGATGTCGAGCAATAATGCAGCAGCGTTATCTGCATACTCCTTCACCTTGTCGTTGGCGGTAATCTCACACCACTTCCCGATGATGCTGTTCACCAAGAATGAGTTGGCAGAGGATTTGATTGATTCGAGTAGGTTATCATCAAATCTGCTAGGCATTTCGAGTTGCCAAGTGATGGTTCCGTATACTCCTGAGCCGCCGGAGATAAACTGTTTCAGCACGTTTATCAGCGCATCCAGCGATTCATTGAAGAACCGCTCAATCATCGTCAAGTCTGCATCCGTCACAAATACTTGGTCAAATGCCGACTTTCCATCCTCCAGTTTGTTCTTTGCGCCTATGTAGGCAGTAGTTTTTGCCACCTCCTCATAGATGTTACTTTTCGTGATTGTCAATGTGAAATTTGCCATTCTTTATCTTTTTATAGAGTTTATAACCTAATACGATTAGCAGCATGCAGAGTGCTCCAAAAGACCATACTGCATACTTCAACTGAAACTGCTCCCACTTGGAGAGTTGTTTTTCTACTGGGTATGGAACTGGGATGGAGTCTCTTTTCAGGAAGGAATCCACCTTCACCTTATACACATTTTTATAAATGCTCTTCTCATGCCATCGGTCAAGAAAACATGTATCTCCCTTCTGTCTGAGGAAGATTGAATCACGCACAAAAACGCTGTCAGAAGTATGCAGCGTATCGTGTTTTACTACGTCCCGACATATAACTTTTTCCATCGGGACGTATTTTGTCTTGCATCCCGACAGAAAAAAAGCCACCAGCAAGATGCCAATCACGTAGAGTGCTACTTGCCAAAAATCAGTATCGTACCATTTTACTTTCATAGACTAAACATTAAAGACCTTCTTTGCTCTTGTAAGGAACTTTCGTCTTGATTCCAATCCGTTGGTTCCACCATTGATTATCTTGGTAATAGCCAAGAAACTATCACTATCAGCCAGCTTGTTCAGGTCATGTTTCCACCACCACCACATAGCACTCTTCGTTGCTCCTAGCGGAAGCTCCAGCAACTGAGGGTTCTCCATGATGTCACCAGTACAATATTTGCTGTTCTGATAAGCCTGATAGTTGGCTCTGCCAGTAATCTGTATCAAACCTCTTCCACGATACTTGTAGCCATCACCATCTTTCAGGTTGCCGAGCATGTTCTTCAACTTGCCCACATCATACTTATGGAAGTAGTTTCTGTTGCCGAGTTCCTTGGTATATCGCAGTTCACCACTCTCATGTGCAATCTGAGCCAAGAAATGAGCCATACGCTTAGGAGTATCAATGTTGAAAGCCTCAGCATAACCATTGATATAAGGCAGAAAAGCATCCACCTTAGCCTTCGCATTCGGCATAATATCCAAAATCTGTTCTCTTGTTACCTTCATATTATTTACTTTCCTTTACTTGTTTCAACATACTTGCGAGTTCGTCCTTCACCTTACTCTCGAAATTACCCAACTTGGTCTTAAAATAAACGTTTACTCCGAATATTGCTCCAGAGTAAACAAGTGCTTGACTGATGTACCAGAGTACACCATCCGAAATCACATAGTTGTTCAAGAAGAATGATAGGAAGGCAAGGACGATGCCGCTCACCACCATTCCAATAGCTGTGCCATATTGCAATCCTTCACGTACATTTGGAGTCATATCTTATATTTATATATTATTAATAATATGCAAAGATAAGAAATGATTCCCAATCAGTTACTTTATCCGTTTATTGTGTGCCATATTTTGCTGGTAGGATGCAAGCAGTCAGGGTCTTGCAGATACTCGATAGCCATCAAAACCACCATTTCCTTCAACTCATCAGCATCTTTGCTATATCGCTCCAGCATCACATGATGGTCACTTCTCATCAGATTCATAGTTACCGCCAAGTCATAGATGGTATAGTCAGAAATATCATCCTGATGCTTGTCAAAGGCTTCTCTTATCTCATCATCCGAGAAGAAAGGAGCCGTATGCTTGGTTCCGTCCGCATCCTCATACCACATCTTGCTGATAGCATCATCGGCAAAGTGTTTGTCAAAATGCTCTTCACTCAACACACCATACACCATCGCACAAAGATGATGTTCCTCCACATCGCTCAACTTGCATGAGAGATACTTGCCGACTGCCTTAGCTATAGCCAACATCTGTTCAGGAGCCATTTCCTGCTGATACTTTTCTACAAACTCTACGAAATTCATACTTATATAATTTAAAAGTTTATGATGCTGCAAAGATAGGCAAATCTTAAACGCAGCACCATAAACTCGTAGATATTTCTGTAGCTATCTGAATATCAGACAAGTACAGTTACGACAAAAACACCTCCTTTCTTTATTCATCCTTAAATTTGGTTCTCTTCTCTCCACCCCTCGTCCAGATGTCGTTTTTCTTGCGTTTCGCCACCTTTCCGATAACGTCATTCTCGTAAAGTTCGGGCTTATTCTCCCTACCTTGGGTCTCTGAAGCAACACCACCATTCGGGTTGCCACCTTGGCTGGCATCAGGTTTCCCATTGCCATACCATTCCTTGTCACTTGGTTTGTCTGCAATCATAACTATAAACTATTAACTATAAACTATAAACTAAGCAGCAAGCGGTGGGTTCTGTCCGTCAGGACTCACCCCCTGACCGCTCATCATCTGCTGCAACATCGCCTGAGCCTTAGGATTGCTCTGTGATGCCTGAGCCACTTGCGCTTGCAACTGAGAAGAGAATCCTTGTGGAGTCTCACCATTCTGAATGGCTTGCTGGTTGGATGCAACCGATTGCAACAACTCCTCTCCAAATGGGAAATCTCCTACTTGCAGCAACTGCTCCAGCGTGATAGCCTGATTCTGCCACAAGGTCATAAGGAACTCATTCGCCATCTGTCTGTATACAGGTGTAGCCGTACTTTCCGTGATGTTTATATCAAACTCAACGTCTCGTATCTTCTTAGGGTCGTAGTGTACAATCTGCCCTGCCCTACCCACAATATTGAAGTTGCGAGCCACATCATAGTACTGCTGCATATTCTTAACGGTCTTGTAAGCACCATCAATGATAAACTGGCTGAAACTCTCCAATATATCAAGCAGCGACATGGTAGCATTCTGTGTCTGCTGGGCATAGAGCGAACCACTCGTACCTGATACTCCTGGTTTACCTTGCAAGGCTCCGTTCACTCCCGATATATCCTCAAAGAACTTCAACTGATAACTGATCAAATCACCGATTCCGATATTCGTAGAGTTGTTGGCTACTTGCTGAGGAACCTGACCATGATTGCTCGGCTTATATCTCACCACTCCGTTGAACCTACTCCACTCATCACAGAAATCATCCCAAGTCATATCGTCAGGCAGACAATCATCAGGACAGAGCAGCACACCTTTGGCACTCGCACGCATGATGAAGTCGTACATCGTGATAAGTCGGTTCACGTATCTCTGCTGGTCAATTACATCTTCCACGAAGCTGTGAATCTCGCCATCAATAAACGGATAGAACTTAAAGCAGTACGGATGCTCACCATGAGCATAAGGAGTCTCACCCTCTCTCAGAATATCACCAAAAGGAGAAAGATAGTAGAAATGCCAGTAATCATCCATAAACCACTCGGCATCAATCAGAGGAATATCCTCTTCCAGCATACCAGCAGCCATACCTCGCCTGATTCTGTCTTTGTTCTCAGCATCTACAATATCAGCCTTATCCTCAATATCAATCTTGAAATCATCGCCATTGTTGTAGTCGTGGCATCGGTATCTCGGTTTACTCTCCTTGCGCCAAACCTCAATCACTCGGCAGAGCGAAGGGTTGGCAGGATTCATAAAGTCGATGGTCTTAGGGTCGAACTCACCAAATCGCTGAGTGCAGTCTGCAATCACGAAATCACGGTTAGCCGCCAACCGGTATATCTCCTTCAACTTACGAGCTTCAGCAGGAGACTTGGCAAACTCTCTCAGCACGTTGCCGATGGTAATGTCATGTACCTCACCCAAGCAACTCACGTCCCAACCACGGAAATCCCTCATATTGTTGTCTATGAAGAAATTGTTCGGGTTCACGTAGTCCGTCCAGCAATCCAACCTACCTCTTCGCCATCCATACTTTTTCTTATAGATAGCAGCACCGCTTATCAGGAACTCTTCCATGGTTCGGGCATCCAGTTCCGTCTCTCGGTTCAGTTGTCTGTTACATTGCAGCACCACGCTCATGGTCTCACCATATCGTTTCTCATCCTTATCTCTGGCATTGCAGGTAGGTTCCTTGCTCTGGGAACGATATACACCCAGCACATTCTTCACCAATCTACGGATAAGGTTGTTCTTCAATGGTTCACTACCCTGCTCACGGATATAGTCTTCCTCCCTGATACGCTTAGTAAAACCACACTTGCTTTTGAACTCAATGGTATCTCCCCACTGGTCTCCATAGCAGTATCGCTTGTTTCTCAGCCTTCGCTTTCGGAAGTTATCCATGTTGTTGTAGTATCGCTGAGCCTCCAGCAAGATAGAGAAGGCACGCTCGTATGGCTTGTCAAATCGGTTCTTGGATGCCTTCACGCTATCCAGTTCTTCCTTGTCAAGCACCCTACTCAACGATAGCAGTTTGGTTTCTTCTTTCTTCTTTGCCATAATTTATGATGTTGTAGGTTCAACAATATGTGCCAACTTTCTAGCCACTCCAAGGAATCCGCTTGCAGTATCGGTATCTCCAAGGCTGATGCAAGTGAGATAGCCAGCCATGTAGAGAATAGAATCTTTCAGGACGGACGGCAAACTGATTTTCTGTTCGGTAGTGATAGATGGAACCTGAACATAGATGAACGCCAATGTAGCATCCTGCTTTTTGCTGGTATATAGTTCGATACTCTTGCCGTTAGCCGTATGCACGATAGCCGCAATCGGTCGCTCAGGATTTCCCCTCACACCATATTTGCAGTTCTGATACTTGTAGGCATCATCACTCTCTGAAATGATTTCGGTAGGACGGTTCCAGCCTTCTGCCTTCACAGAAAGGATTCTCAGCATATCGGTAGGCAAAACCATCTTACCCACGTAATAGCCGTTGCTATCCGTCCAAGTTACTTCATTCGTACACGAAGTACCTTCCACCATATCCTCAGGAGCATCCGAAAGAATGATTCTTGCTGCATCTACGATTTTACTCTCAATAAGTTCTGCTTGCGAGAGTGTATCAGAATCGCTAGGAGCCAGCAAGCCAGCAGACTCTTGGTTTCTATCCAAGAGCACCTTCACCTCTTTCACTAAATCAGATACAGCATATTCTACCATTACTCCAAACCTTCTAGTTCAACACCCTTTTCCTTAGCAATCGCCAAGATGTCTTCCTTGGTCTTCATCTTGGAACGGCTCACACCATAGGTCTCAGCCAGATAGTCCTTGGCATCCTCAACATCTGTCACTACGTGGGTCTTCTTCTCGTCAGCCACTTTCTTCTTTGCCTTGGCAGCAGCCTTCTTCTTGGCTTCCGCAGCTTCCTTCTTCTCGTCAATACTCTCCACCAAGAAGAACTTGTCTTTAAACCAATAATGAGACTCGATAGCCTTCTGTACCTTTGGGTTTCTTGTCATATAGACACTACTGCCCATAGTCTTACCCTCAAAGTTAATGCGCATCCGCTCGTTACCTACCATAACGCTGAATGCCAAATCAGTACCAGCTTGATATTTATTAAACATGATTATACCTTATTATATATATGTGTTACTAAAAAAGGGATGGGGCTAGTGCCCACACCCCTCACTCTTTGATGAATAATTTGCAATTCTACTTGCTTTTAGGCAGCAGCAGCCTTGGTCTCGACAGTTTCAGAAGTGCCCTCTGTTGCAGGAACCGCAGCAAGGCGCATACGAGCATGAGCCTTAGGGTACTTCAAGTACAGACAAGCTACCTCCTGAATAACTACTGCATCGGTATTGCGGATGCCAGCCTTCTTCAAGTCGAGTACGTTTCGAGTCCAAGACAAGTGTACTCGCTTAACCAAGAACTCAGGGTCAAGAGCAAAGCCGCAGTCACTCATATCGAAGAGGTCAAACAACTCAGAGTGAATCATCAGCACCTCACCGAAGTCAGTCTCCCAACTCTTGAACTTCAAGTTCCAAACCTCTACGGTGTCCTTCAAGCGGAACTTGTCAGAGTCAATCTTACTGAATGCACTCACAAAGGCAGAGCCAGCGATAATCACCTTGCGTTTGTTGCCGATACCAGTACCCACGAACAAGTCCTTGGAAATATCAACCAACTCCAAGTCGGTAATCACTCGTTCATTCTTGCCGTAGCCCTTCTTAATATCGTCAGCAGTAGCAACATGACCTACCTCAATATCCTTACCAGCCATCCACCAGATACCCTTGGTAAACCACTGAGTAGAGTTGTTCTTGGTTGTATGCTTAATACAAGCCATGTCACCGAAGAGATAAGTACCTTCCATCGCAAGACGCATATCGTAGATGCTATCCTCCTCAATATCCGAGAAGTCCCAATCTACTCGCTTAGCAGCAATCTTATTGAAGGTACTCTCCTCAACCTGAATCATGAAGTTCTGGCAGTACTGAGTATCAGAATCAGGAAGATTGTTGAAACGACCAGTCTGTACGTCCAATTCACCGCAACTCTTAGCCATACGGATAAGTTTCTGACCCTTCGTCAAGGCAGGAATACCGATAGGCTGTTTCTTAACCAACTTACCATTTACAGCAAATACAATAGGGAAGCCCTCAGTATCTTTACCGCAAACACAAAGTTCCAAGTCAGGAGTAGGCTCATCAGTAAGTTCTGCATAAGCCTTACCTTCATAATTGGTAATCGCCTTAACACCTAAGACTCGGATGGTATCATCCAGCGTAAACATTTCAGGGTCTTCCACCTTCAATACCATAGATGTACCAGTGCTCTCCAACGTAGCCTCCTTCACGGTAGTCTTGATTGGACGTGTACCGATACTCCAGTATTCTACAACAAACGAATCAGCAGACTTGGTTGTTGCAAAACGTGAAATCTGGTCAACAGGAGTAGCCATCGGACGAATCTTGGTAATCTTGTCGTTGATGTCGTTCTCATAGAACTCCGTGCCATTCTCGTTATAATGCTCTCGACCCTTGCCCTCAGTAGCAATACCATCATCCTGACGAGCCGCACCGCCATTGCCAGCATCATCGGCAACAGTAGCACCACCAGCCTCAGCAGCATGACCACTCTCGGTAGTACCACCATCAGGCAAAGCCGCCTCAGCCATGATAACATTACCATTCACTCCAAAAATAACTGCCATAACCATCAGGAAGACAGAAAGCAGCCGATTAAATGTACTTTTCTTCATTGTTATCCTAAATTAATTAAACATATATTATCTTTTCACTTTGTCGAATTATCTAATGTGTGTTCTCTTCTCATTGCCACGCTCCCAGATGTTACCCCTACGTGATGCCCTACCAAGCGCACCAAGGTTTGGCTGGTTATCCGTTGGCTTGGTCTCTGCATTAGCAGAATCAAGGTCGGCAGTACCATCGCCCTTCTTTCTCAGTTCAAGGTTCTTAACGTGCTTGCTGTTCTTACCACGAACCTCACCTTCATGTGCCGCATCAGCCACATCGGTATCATGGTTCTTTGCCTTGATGAAAGCTGTAATCATTTCCTCGGTAAACTTACCAGTCACCACATTGCGCATTGTCTGAAAGCACTGGTCGATTGCATCATTCACAGCTTCCTCGCCATACTTCTCTTCCAACTTGTCGAACACCGCATAGCTGGAAGGCATGTTCTTGTCATACTCCTCCTGCAATTTCTTGCCATTGGCAGCATTCTGCAAGAACTCCGACTGAGCCGATGCAATCTCATCCGCATTGTCAGGGTCTGAATAGTAATCAATGGCATCCTCGCCATGGGTACGAATCAACTCGGCATAAGGACTCTTGCCAGCCTTCATCGCTTGAAGGAAGGTAGCCGCCTCAGGGTCGCTACCCAGCCAATCGCCCATCGCCTTTTCGTTATCCTTGTAACCCTGCAAAGCCTTCTGGTCGGCATCATAATCATCGTTGATGGCTCCATACATAGCTTCATCATCCGCATACTCTGTATCAGGGTGGCGGGTCTTCAAACGCTCCAAAGCCAAGTCTCTCTTGGTCTTGGTATCTTGCTGTTTTGCAGCACCAGCATTCTGCTCGATATTTGTATTTCCGTCCATATATATATGTGTATATTTATAAATCAATGCCCAAAATTAATGCTTTTTTCCGATTTCCATCTTTTATCCGTTAATTTAGTCTAATCGGATGCGACTAATTCAATACTTTTTTGTATATTTGCAGTGTCAGATATGAAATATAAGGATTCACGATGCTATTATATACAGGAACGTGATGCTGATTTATTGAGGGCTTACAAAGAAATTATTAATGTAAGAGACAATATCAGACTCTCAGAGATTGAGGAAAAGCTAGCCCAATCTCCGAGCAGAAGATTTTGGGTTTCAGAAGACCGTGCTTATATAGTCATATTAGACTTACTGAAAGGAAAACCTCTCGATAACATGATACCTACCCGAAAGGAAATGTATCAGGAAATTTTCAGACGATTCCAGATTCATAAGAGTAATGAGCCATATCTCAGTAATATGGATATTATCAAACGTGTATGTGCTGAAAAAGCACCCAGTTTCTATTTGACTCCTCAAAGCATACACGTAATTCTTAGCAGGGTGAGAAAGGAGGAGAAGCAAAGATGCTACGAGAGACGAAAGAGAAGATTGCGCTTTATGCTGGGTACATTATAATAATGTGTATCACTTTTCTTGGATATGATGGCATGGGTCTCTTTGACGATTGTTCTATTCAGAACCGACTAAGCTACCCTTTCTTTCATCAGAACATCTTTCATGCTGCCATCAACCTTTATGTCTTCCATCAATGCTACCGAGCCATCCCTTGTGGCATCGGTCACTTGGTGGCATTCTATCTCATAGCCATCAGCTATCCCTTCACCTCTTCCCTACCAATCATCGGTCTAAGCGGCTTTATCTATGCTTACATGGGCTTTATCGCCCCCTACGTGGAGAATAAGGTAAGATACAATCTCACCATTCTCCTATATATCTGTGTTGGAATTTTCTTCCCTTGCATGGCAGTTGGAGTCCACATCTATTGCTATGTACTTGGTCTGTTGTGGGGTTATCTAAATGCACCGCTATGCCAAGACAAGTAACCGCCAAACTGACTGATGCTGTAGACAAACACGTATTGGGCATCCTGAAAGAGAACGAGAAACGCATCAAGGAAATCAACACACCTTTCAATCCTATCAAGGGTGAAGGTTGCGGAGATAAACGATTCTTGCTATTTCTTCCTGATTTCCCGATTCAGAGTCAGCAGCTTCCAGTTTCGATGAAGAAGATTCCGCTCGTCAAGATGCTTATCGAGCTAGGTAGCTGCAAGGAAGTAATCGAGGAACTGCACAAGGATATAGACGAGCCGTACAACCTAGAGGAAGAAATGGAACAACTGGTGGAGCAGTTCACTCGCATCAGAATGAAACACGACCCTTTCTTCTTCTTTGCCACGTTCATCTATATCAAACCGAAAGGTGGAGGTCTCCCCTTCCGCTTTGTGCTCAGAAGACCGCAGCGAAGACTGCTCAGGTGGCTGGAGGAGCGAAGAAAGAAGAATCGCCCTATCCGTCTCATCCTGCTGAAAGCCCGACAATGGGGAGGTTCTACGGTTATTCAGATGTACTTTCTCTGGCTGCAACTCATGTGGCAGAAGGGTCTCAACTCGCTCATCGTGGCTCAGGTTAAGGACACAGCAGAGACCATCCGAGGTATGTTCGAGGAAGCTCTGAAAAATTTCCCTACCAAGTTCCTCTACGAAATTGGAGAAGCCTTCTCTGAGAACGAGCCGAAGTTTGTTGGAGTGGGAACATCAGGCAACGTAAAGAAGGTTCCTCAGCGATTCTGCAAGATTAAGGTTGGTTCCATGGAGCGACCACTATCAGCCAATGGTGAAGACTACAACTTGGTTCACCTTTCCGAGGTTGGTTTGTGGAAGAAGACGGATGGTAAATCTCCTGAGGAGGTGGTGCAGAACGCAACAAATGGTATCTTGTACCGACCATACACGATGATTGCCTACGAATCCACCGCCAATGGTACTGGCAACTTCTTCCACAAGGAGTGGCTTGCAGCAGTCAAGGGAGAATCTCAGTTTGAGCCATTCTTTGTTCCTTGGTACGAGATATACGATATGTATCATCTTGAATTTGAAAGCAAGAAACAGAAGGTAGAGTTTGCCAAATGGCTATACGAGAACCGCAACAATACCAATACGATGTCCGACCGAGAGGAGCCATGTACCTATCTTTGGAAGTTATGGACACTGGGTGCTCCGCTTGAAGCCATCAACTGGTATATTGCCGAGCGCAGGAAATTCACCGACCATGCCGATATGGCTGCTGGCTACCCTACCGATGATATTGAAGCATTCAAGCATTCAGGAGCCAAGGTCTTTGCCGAAGACAAGGTTGACAAGTTCCGCAAGGGATGCCGAGCACCTAAGTTCATCGGTGATGTTTATGGTGATGGTTACAAGGGCAAGAAGTGTATGCAGAATATCCGATTTTGTGAAGACAAGCAGGGGAAGTTGTGGATATGGAGCAAGCCTGAGACCTTTGATGATTGCAAGGTGATAAACCGCTATCTGGTCGTAGTGGATATTGGTGGACGTAGCAAGAATGCCGACTGGTCTGTTATCTGTGTCTTCGACCGCTATTGGATGATGGAAGGCGGCAAGCCGTATGTGGTAGCCCAATGGTATGGGCATATTGATATGGACTTGCTGGCATGGAAGGCTGCTCAGATAGCCAAATACTACAACGATGCTCTGTTGGTGATTGAATCCAACACCTTGGAGACGAAAGACAAGGAGCACATCTTGGAAGGTGGTGACCAGTCTGAGTTCATCCTGAATCAAATCAAGGACGTATACGATAATCTCTATGCACGCAAGCAGAGCGAATCAGACATTAAGAATAAGGTTCCAGTGAAGTACGGATTCCATACCAACGTGGCAACCAAGCCAATGGTTATCTCTGTATTGGTTCAGGTTATCCGTGAACAACTCTATGTAGAGCGAGACGATAGATGCTTAGATGAATATCTCACCTACGAGAAGAACGGAACGGTATACGAGGCAGCAGACGGCAAACACGATGATTTGCTCATGACCAGAGCCATCGGACTCCACATCTGTTTCAATGAAATGGAAATGCCTAAGATGATTTCCAATCAGGCAAGAGTAATGAGAAGAAAGGTTTCTGTTTCGGCAGCAACCATCATATAGTTTCAAACAAATAATTACGATTATGAAAGTAACAAAGATTTTCAAGCGCATCAAGTGCGAAATCATGTACCGCCAAGCTACGGCTAAGGCAGACTACGCATCCAAGAAGAACAATGGTGAAATCTTCTATGTCCTTCCTACGCAGAAGGGCAACCTCATGATTATGAACCGCTCACTCTTCGAGGCATTCAAGAAGACCAAGCTGGTAGACAACGACATGAAGGTAAGAGACCTCTTCAAGGATTGCGTCTACCATACCAACTGCAAGAGTGAGAAGGGAAAGCGCAGCCGCAAGCGCAAATTTCTCAGATGGAAGGGGTTAATCTAAAATTTTTCTACCCTAAATAAACGGATAAAAGATAGGTGGAGAAAATTCTGCCTATCTTTGTCTATTATTAATAATGTATACGTATATGGATATTTATAAGATTGTTAAAGGTAACAGCTTCGACCTTTTCATCAAGCTTCAGAAAGCCTACATCAGCAAGAATAAGCAGATGTTGGAAGATATTGACGTGGCTGCCATCAGTAATCTAGAAGTACACCTTACTGATGCCTTTGGAGAGTGTGTAGCAAAAATGCCTTTTGTTCAGAGCGGAACAAATAATAGTGAAGTAGAACCGAGTGACATTTGTGTCAAGTTCCCACCATTTCTAGAGGAAGGGTTATATGGCATTACCATTCGTGGCAAATATAATGGAAACGACATCTGTAGCATTGAACACCGCCTTTTCCGTATCGTGGAGCGAAATGGCAAGTCTCATATTCCTCTCGGCATCGTAGAGGGTGAAATTGGAGGTATGTACAATGCGAAGTACTGGATAGAACTGAACACAAAAGAAGATGTCATTTTATCTTACTATGGTGCTTTATCTACCACAGACCCTAACAAGGTTAATGTCGAATACTTACAACAATTCTCAGGTGTTCTATCTGGGCAGACAATAACCATCAGTACAACAGAAAATGAAGACATCATCTGGGTAGTATCATCTGTTCCTCTCACATTCCTTCAAGGTGGTTTGCCATTGGGAATGCACCAGAGTAAGATAGGAGAACTATACTATTATCATTCCGATGAATTGATTTCAGGCGATTCCACAATAACGATTATATAACATAAAATAATATAAATATGTCAGAACAAAGATATAACGAAACACTCGTTTCAGGTCGAAAAGATGGTAAGTTGGCTAATTCCGACAACATATTCGACAAGGACAGAGGAAAGATGCAGTCAGACATCAATAAAGAAATGAAGACTCGCACCGACAATTCCTTTGATTCCTTAAAACAAACCAAGCAAAGTACTGAGGATGGTGGCGAGAATGTTATCACTCTAACCCGTCATGATGGTACGTCCGAGCAAGTTAAGTTCTACAATGGTAGTAAAGGTAGCAAAGGTGATAAAGGAGACAAAGGTGATAAGGGTGACAAAGGTGAAGTTGGTATGCAGGGAAACAGCGGTGTAGCCGATTCGAGCAACAAGACCCTAGTCAATGATGCTATAACTGGTGGAGAGACCGACTTTCTTTCAGCCGAGGTAGGCAAGCTAGGCATCCTAACCTACGACTGCTCAAAAGGTGGAACCGTAACCCATGCTACTCTCCAAGATGCCATAAACTCTGTTCCTACCACATTTCAGAAGGTAGGTCTCACCATCACCTACAAATCAGGTGATAACATCTACCGCTATACTTTAAAGGCAAATGCATGGTCAGCAGACCCGGCAAACTGGTTTTCTGTAGTAGACAAACTCAGCAACTTAGCGGATAAGCTATCCAATCACATTTCCGAAACAACACAAGTTGGCGCAAAGTGGGCTTTTGAAAA
>OGYN01000657.1_pt1 | contig 31098 bp, 26 predicted proteins | sample 1576551 | NCBI WGS metagenome assembly OGYN01 (sample SAMEA3541589, study PRJEB24748) | human gut metagenome | biome: human gut; feature: human-associated habitat; material: faeces | place: China | collected 2012 | reverse complement strand
GGGGGCAGGGGCAGGTTCACTCGATTCTGGATGAGATTCCAGGAGTGGGTCCAAAGCGCAGAAAGGATTTAATGAAACACTTCCAGAGTCTGGATGCCATCCGTCAGGCAGACGTTGAGGAATTGAAAAAACTCCCTACAATGAATGAAAAATCTGCTCAGGATGTGTACAACTTTTTCCATTGATATGATATACTATTCACAAAGTGATTTCATATGAGACAGATAAGGAGAACAAATATGGGTGTGAAGCTTGAAAAGTTAATTGAAAAGATGAGTCTGAAAAATCTGACGCCGGATCTTGATCTGACACAGTCAGAGATTCAGGTTCCGGATATCAATCGTCCGGCATTGCAGCTTACAGGGTATTTTGACCATTTTGATTCGGATCGTGTTCAGATCATCGGATATGTAGAGTATACTTATCTAATGCAGCTCAGTGATGAGGAACGGAAATTTAAATATGAAAGATTTATTTCCAGCAAGATTCCCTGTGTAATTTTCAGTACAATGACAAGACCATCACAGGATATGATCGATCTGGCAGTTAAATATAATGTTCCGACTTTCGTGACAGAGCGTACAACTTCCAGTTTTATGGCTGAGATTATCCGCTGGCTGGGTGTACAGCTGGCACCATGTATTTCCATTCACGGAGTTCTGGTCGATGTCTATGGTGAAGGACTTCTGATCATGGGTGAGAGCGGAATCGGTAAGAGTGAGGCGGCATTGGAGCTTGTGCGCCGTGGACATCGTCTGGTAACAGATGATGTTGTGGAGATCCGCAAGATTAATGAGCATACGCTGATCGGCACTTCTCCGGACATCACGAGATATTTTATCGAGGTGCGTGGTATCGGTATTATCGATGTGAAAGCGCTTTACGGTGTTGAGTGTGTCAAGGAAAAACAGCAGATTGACCTTGTCATCAAGCTTGAGGACTGGAAGAAAGAAAATGAGTATGACCGTCTGGGTTTAGAGGATGAATACGCAGAATTTCTTGGAAATAAAGTGGCGTGTCATTCGCTGCCAATCCGTCCGGGACGAAATCTTGCAGTCATCTGTGAGACAGCAGCGGTTAACCACAGACAGAAGAAAATGGGTTACAATGCAGCACAGGAGCTTTACCGCCGTGTGCAGGAGAATATCACAAAAGGTCATGATGATGACGATTAAGCCGGAGACGACATATTTACATTTTTGCATATAGCGGAAAAACCGTTATAAATATATAGTTAGATTTGGAGACAAAATTATGGAAAACAAAATTGCATGGGAAAAATACCCGGAAGGAAATAAACGGGAGGAAGTATTTCAGTTCGCAGAGAATTACCGCAAGTTTATTTCTGATTGCAAGACAGAGCGCGAGTGCGTTACTTCTTTTGTGGAGAAAGCAGAAAAAGCAGGTTTTGTAAATCTTGAAAAGGTAATCGCAGAGCATACAGCATTGAAAGCAGGCGACAGAGTATATGCCAATAACATGGGAAAAGGCATGGCTTTATTTGTAATCGGAAAAGAGAGCATGGAAAAAGGAATGAATATCCTTGGAGCACACATTGACTCACCACGTCTGGATTTAAAACAGGATCCATTATATGAGGATACCGATTTCGCTATGTTAGACACCCACTATTATGGTGGAATCAAGAAATACCAGTGGGTAACGTTACCTTTGGCATTACATGGTGTTATTGCAAAAAAAGACGGAACTGTTGTAAAGGTAAATGTCGGCGATAAACCAGGCGATCCGGTGTTTGGAGTGAGTGATCTTCTGATCCATTTATCAGGAGAACAGTTAGAGAAGAAAGCTGCAAAAGTGATCGAGGGTGAAAATCTTGATCTTTTGATCGGAAGCATTCCAATGCAGACAGAAGACGAGAAAGTAAAAGAAAAAGTGAAAGCAAATATCATGAATCTTTTATCCAAAGAATATGGTATAGAGGAGGAAGATTTCCTTTCCGCAGAGATCGAGGTGGTTCCGGCAGGAGAAGCAAGAGATTACGGCTTTGACCGCAGCATGATCATGGGTTATGGACATGACGACAGGGTGTGCGCATATCCATCCTTTGAAGCAATGCTTGTGTCAGAAGATCCGGAGATCACAAGTGTCTGCCTCTTAGTGGACAAAGAAGAGATCGGAAGCGTGGGAGCCAGCGGAATGCAGTCCAGATTTTTCGAAAATACCGTTGCAGAAGTAATGGCAGCAGCAGGAAGTTATTCAGAACTGGCACTCAGAAGAGCACTGGCAAATTCCAGGGTGCTTTCCTCCGATGTATCGGCAGCGTTTGATCCGAACTTCCCAAGCGTTATGACAAAACGAAACACCGCATATTTTGGAAAAGGACTTGTATTTAATAAATATACAGGTTCCAGAGGCAAGGGTGGTTCCAATGATGCAAATGCAGAGTATATTGGAAAATTAAGAAATATTATGGATACAAATGAGGTATCCTTCCAGACAGCCGAGCTTGGTAAAGTAGATCAGGGCGGCGGCGGAACAATCGCTTACATTCTTGCAAATTATGGAATGAATGTCATCGACAGCGGTGTTCCGGTATTGAATATGCATGCGCCATGGGAGATCATCAGTAAAGTTGATCTGTATGAGGCATACAGAGGCTATATTGCATTCTTAAAGGAAGCTTAGGGAAGATCAATGAATGACCAGTTTTTGACAGAACTTCAAAATGTAATGGGTGGCTCCGGGATCTTTATGGAAGAGCCAATGAAAAAACATACAACGTTTCGTGTGGGTGGACCGGCAGATGTGCTGGTCCAGCCGGATGAAACAGCACTTGCGGCTATCCTTGCACTCTGCAGACAGTATCATGTGTCATATTCTTTTATCGGAAATGGCAGTAATCTGCTTGTGGGAGACAAGGGAATCCGTGGTGTGGTGATCGAGATGACAGACCCAATGGGAAACATTGAAGTGGATGGAACGAAAATCACGGCACAGGCAGGTGCGATGCTTTCGAAAATTGCCAATACTGCGGCATCGAATGGTCTGGGCGGCATGGAATTTGCTGCCGGTATTCCGGGAAGTGTCGGCGGAGCAGTTGTCATGAACGCCGGAGCCTATGGCGGAGAGATGAAGGACATCATTGAGAAAGTATATGTTCTCGATGAAAACGGTGCACAGTTGGAACTTGACAGAGATGCGCTCGACCTGGGTTACCGGCATAGCTGTATTCCAGAGAAAAAATATATTGTTACAAAAGTTGTTTTGGAACTTGTGCCGCGCAATGAGGCGGAAATCCGTTCCGAAATGAAAGAATTGAATGAAAAAAGAGCAGAGAAACAGCCACTGCAGTATCCGAGTGCCGGAAGCACTTTCAAAAGACCGGAGGGATATTTTGCAGGAAAGCTGATCATGGATGCAGGACTTCGCGGCTATCAGGTGGGTGGTGCGCAGGTGTCTGAGAAACACTGTGGTTTTGTGATCAACAAAGGGGATGCAACAGCAGCAGATATCTGTCAGCTGATGAGGGACGTATCGGATAAGGTACAGGCACAGTTTGGTGTAGTATTGGAACCGGAAGTGAAAATGATTGGTGAATTTTAAGCTGCAAACTTATGAGAAAGGTGTGGTTATAATATGAAATTCGTGATATTAACAGGAATGTCTGGAGCCGGAAAAAGTACAGCACTGAAAATGATGGAAGATATCGGCTTTTACTGTGTCGATAATCTTCCAATCCCTTTATTGGAAAAATTTGTGGAATTGTCTGATCTGCAGCAGAATGCAGAATTACAGAAAGTCGCTGTCGGGATCGACATCCGAAGTGGACAGGCACTTGAGGAACTTAGAAGTGTGCTTGACCGGATCAAGGCAAACGGCGGCGCTTATGATATCTTATTTTTGGATGCGGAGGATTCCGTACTTGTAAAACGATACAAAGAGACGAGAAGAAGCCATCCACTGGCAGGCTCGGAGCGTGTCGATAAAGGAATTGCAAAAGAGAGAGAGAGACTTGCCTTTTTAAAAGAGCGGGCAAGTTATATTATAGATACCAGTCAGCTTCTGACAAGAGAGCTGAAAGCGGAGATTGAAAAAATATTTGTGCAGAACCAGGATTATAAAAATCTGTTCGTCACGATTTTATCGTTCGGATTTAAATATGGAATCCCGGCGGATTCCGATCTGGTTTTCGATGTGCGTTTTCTGCCGAATCCATATTACGTGGAAGGGCTTCGTGCCAAGACAGGAAATGACAAGGAAATTCAGGATTATGTGCTTCAATTTAAGGAGGCGCACGAGTTTCTGGATAAATTAGAGGATATGATCAACTTCCTGATACCAAACTACATTGCAGAGGGAAAAAACCAGCTTGTCATATCAATTGGATGCACAGGCGGAAAACACCGCTCGGTAACGCTTGCCAATGAATTGTACAAGAGAATGGCGGACAAGAAGGAATATGGTCTGAAGATTGAGCATAGGGATATAGGAAAAGATGCCCTGCGAGGTAAATAGAATGTCTTTTTCAAGTGAAGTAAAAGAAGAACTTTCCAGACATCTTGGGAAAAGCCGTCATTGTCAGATCGCGGAGCTGGCGGCGCTGATCGCATTTGATGGAAAAGTGCAGGTGAGTGAATCCGGGTGTGACCTTTTTCTGGATTCTGAAAATGAACTGTTAAATACAAAGTACGATCTTTTGTTAAAAAAACTGTTCGATTTTTCGGAGGAGAAAAGAGAAAAATCCGGAAGAGAACAGAAGAAAATTTATGAGACAGTAAAAATGTGGGATGAGGATCATCAGATCCCGATGATCACAGAGACGGTCAATGGTCTGCTGCTTTTGCAGGGCTGTTGTAAAAGAGCTTACATCAGAGGGGCATTCTTAGCTGGTGGTTCCATCAGTGATCCAAACAAGTCCTATCATTTTGAGATTGTGTGCAGGACTATGCCACAGGCAGAACAGCTTCGGGATACCATGAACAGTTTTGATGTGGATGCCAAGATCGTAGAACGAAAAAAACATTTTGTCGTTTACTTAAAAGAAGGGGCACAGATTGTTGATATTTTAAATGTGATGGAAGCGCATGTGGCACTGATGAATTTAGAGAACGTGCGTATTTTAAAAGAGATGCGTAATTCCGTTAACCGTAAGGTCAACTGCGAGACTGCCAATATCAGCAAGACGGTTAATGCGGCAGTAAAACAGCTGGAGGACATTACATATATCAGGGAAGTGATGGGGTTAGACAGCCTGCCGGACAATTTAAAAGAGATGGCGTTATTGCGGCTGGAATACCCTGAGGCACCACTCAAAGAACTTGGAACGTATTTAGATCCGCCGGTTGGAAAATCGGGTGTGAACCACAGACTTCGGAAGATCAGTGAGATCGCAGACGGATTGAGGGAATAAGGAGGAGAAGGATAAGACGATGAGAAAGACAGTAGAAGTGCAGATGGATGCAGGAATGGAAGCAAGACCGATCGCATTGATGGTACAGACCGCCAATCAGTTTGCCAGTCATCTTTATCTGGAGATGGACGGGAAACATGTCAATGCAAAAAGCATCATGGGAATGATGAGCCTTGTTCTGACAAACGGAGTGGTTGTCACGATAGATGCGGAAGGAACAGACGAAGTGGAAGCAGTGGAAGCATTAGAGAGACTTTTGACAGGCAAATAAATGTTGAATGAATAAGAGAGTATAGTGATTTATGGATATGAAAAAGAAATTATTGTTTGTATTCAATCCGTGCTCAGGAAAGGCACAGATTAAGAATCAGTTGTTAGACATCGTGGACACCATGGTAAAAGCGGATTATGAGGTTACGATCTATCCGACGCAGTGTGCAGGAGATGCAAAAGAAAAAGTGGAAGCGTATGCCGGAAATTATGATCTTGTTGTGTGCAGCGGTGGAGATGGTACATTAGACGAAGTGGTAACCGGAATGATGCAATGCAAAGCAAAAGTTCCATTGGGATACATACCGGCCGGAAGCACGAACGATTTTGCTTCTTCGCTTGGAATACCGAAGGACATGGAAAAAGCGGCAGAGGCGGCCGTCACAGGAAAACCGTTTCCGTGCGATGTCGGTCTGTTTAATGGGGATTATTTTGTCTATGTCGCAGCATTTGGACTTTTTACCGAAGTGTCTTATAAGACGAGCCAGGAATGGAAAAATGTACTCGGACATGCCGCTTATATTTTAGAAGGCGCAAAATGCCTTCATGATATCCCATCCTTTATGATGCAGGTGGAATATAACAATATGCGTATTCAGGACGAGTTTATCTACGGAATGATCACAAATTCTACATCTGTAGGCGGGTTCAAGGGGATGACCGGAAAAGATGTTCTGCTCGATGACGGTGTTTTTGAAGTGACACTGATCAAAAAGCCGAAAAACCCGATGGAACTGAATGAGATCATCGCATCCCTGATCAATCTCGTAGATGACACGGATATGATTTATTCATTTAAGACAGCTGAAGTGAAGTTTACTGCTTCCAGGGAGATCCCATGGACTCTGGACGGGGAATTTGGCGGTGACCATATGGAAGTCTGTGTGAAAAATCTGAAACAGGCAGTGGACATTATAGTCAAAAAGCCGGAAGAATAAAAGATTTGACAGTTATATATGTTAAAAAAATAACTTTATTTTTGCATGAAAGTAATATATAATAATGAGAGAAATAATGCTGGATAAAGCAAATATTTTAAATTATGGAGGAATTAACAATGTTAGTATCTGCAAAAGAGATGTTAGACAAAGCAAAAGCTGGTCATTATGCTGTAGGTCATTTTAACATTAACAATTTGGAATGGGCAAAAGCTGTTTTATTGACAGCACAGGAGTTAAAATCCCCTGTTATCTTAGGTGTATCTGAAGGTGCTGGAAAGTACATGACAGGATTCAAAACTGTAGCAGCTATGGTAAAAGCTATGGATGAAGAACTTGGAATCACAGTTCCTGTAGCATTACACTTAGATCACGGAACTTACGAAGGATGCTACAAATGCATCAAAGCTGGTTTCACATCTATCATGTTTGATGGTTCTCATTATTCAATCGAAGAGAACATCGAGAAAACAAAAGAATTAGTAGCAGTTGCTCACAGATTAGGTTTATCTATCGAGGCAGAAGTTGGTTCTATCGGTGGAGAAGAGGATGGCGTTATTGGTATGGGTGAATGCGCTGATCCTAACGAGTGTAAAGCAATCGCTGATCTTGGTGTGGACATGCTTGCAGCCGGTATCGGTAACATCCACGGAAAATATCCGGCAAACTGGCCAGGATTAAGCTTTGAGACTTTAGCAGCAGTTCAGGAGAAAACAGGAGCATTACCATTAGTACTTCACGGTGGTACAGGTATCCCAGAAGATATGATCAAGAAAGCAATCGAACTTGGTGTATCTAAGATTAATGTTAACACAGAGTGTCAGTTATCTTTCGCAGATGCTACACGTAAATATATTGAAGCTGGTAAAGACCTTGAAGGTAAAGGATTCGATCCTCGTAAATTATTAGCTCCAGGTACAGATGCAATCAAAGCAACTGTAAAAGAGAAAATGGAATTATTTGGTTCTGTTGGAAAAGCTGAATAAGATAAGAATGCGAAGAGAGTGCTTCTGTTTTGGAGGCACTCTTTTTTTCTTTACAAAAAAACTTCGGACGATAAACTGCCCGAAGTTTTTGCGTGTATGAAAAAAGTAAATGGCTGTAAGCACCAGATCAGGGTTGTGGCAATATGGCATGCCACATATTAATATACAGGATTTTCTACATTGACTTTATCAACTTCCTGATAAGGAGCAAGTGTAGAAACCATTTTGATTGGTTTGTCATATGCATTTTTTACATAGTGAACTTCGCCAGGCTCGATATGGATAAAATCGCCTTCTGTTAAGGTATGGCATACGTTATCGACAACGATATCAACTTTTCCCTCTAAGATATAGAAGTTCTCTTCCATCACATTATGATAATGTGCCTGAAAATCCTGGCCAGGCTGGAACTGTACAAGTGCATAATTCATACGAGGTCCTTTCATTAAATATTTTGGACCACTGTCTCCAAAACGATATTCAAAATCTTTCTCATTAACTACAAACATATTTTTTTCCTTTCTTTTCTTAAGTTTTCTTCATGATTGAATTTTATAAACCTGGTGCAATCCACATATTTTTGGTAAGCTTACGGTCACACAAATCGAGATTGGCTTTGTAGACCTCTCTCCAGACTGGATACATTTCATCATATACTTTTTTGTTCTCTAAATTAGGTGTGTAAGTTTTATCTACTTTAGCACAGATTGCAGCACCCTCAGCGATGGATGGGTAAATGCCAACACCATATCCGGCAATGATCGCAGCGCCCAGTGCAGTTGCTTCTTTTACAACAGGAGTTACGACAGGTTTTCCGGTTACATCAGCAAGAATCTGTGACCATAAATCACTGACAGATGCGCCACCTGCAAAAATAAGCTTATCCGGTTCATTTCCGGTTGCTTCTTTTACAAGTTCAATATGTCCTTTGACTAACATAGCTGTATTTTCCAAAATGGAACGATAGAAAGTATATTTATTAAACTTTTCCGGTAACAGCTCAAAGTTTGTGAAGGTAGGTGCTGCATGTTTCCAGTTAATGAAGTTCATAATATCACTGAAACAGCACATCATGCCGTAACATCCGGCAGGGATTTTCTCTGCTGCTTGATTCATAAGGTTGTATGGATCGTCGCCAATCTCTTTTGCTTTCCGTTTTTCCTCCTGACAGAAACCATCACGGAACCATCTCATGACAAGTCCTGGTTTAAATGCAAGTGCTTCATATTGCCATACGCCTGGTACTGCATGGCAGTTGACACGGACACGGCCATAAGGATCGGTTTTACCACTTTCTGTGTTGAATTCATACTGCCAGAAGCTTCCACCGAATACGGCTGCTTCGCCAGGTTTGCATGCACCGACACCGATTGTGCCGAGCTGACAGTCACCACCGCCGACAACAACAGGAGTACCTTCTGCCAGACCGGTTTCAGAAGCTCCCTTTGCAGTTACTTTTCCTGAAATGGAACCACATTCTAAGATATCCGGGAAAATGTCAGTACGCAGATTACATTTGGCTGCAATTTCCGTATCCCAGGTGCGGGTCTGAAGATCGAGCAGTCCGGTTGTGGAACCATTACTTGGTTCGACTGCAAGTACACCGGTCAGCTTGTAAATTAACCAGTCATTAAACATACCGATTTTAGCAGTTTTCTCATAGATATCCGGCATATTATTTTTTACCCATAAAATACGTGGAATCGCATTAAGGGCATAACTTTGTCCGGATTTTTTATACAATTCCAGTTCAAGATCAGGATTCATGCGGATAAGTTCGGCTACTTCATCATTGCTGCGGGCATCGACATTGGCACACGCCCAGATTTCATTTCCGTCTTTATCGTATAGAAGTATTCCTTCACGCATACATGTTGTAGAAATAGCAGCAATCTCTGCCGGGTCGATCTTGGTCTCTGCAAGGACATTGCGAACACAACCGCTGGCGAGTTCCCAGTTGTATTTCCAGTCAAAATCCATACTTCCCGGAAAACGAGGATCTTCATTGTGCGTCCACTCATGCTGGGAGCAGCCTATCTGGTTTCCTTTCAAATCGAACAGAACAGCACGTACACTTCCTGTTCCAGCGTCAATTGCCATTAAATAATTTTTCATTGCAATGCACCGTCCTTTCTCTCAGTGTCTATATTGTTTTTTGATTGATAAAGATCTAATACTGCAGTAGCGGTATTTTCATCTGTGATGAGAACATCCAGATATTTTCCTGTCAATACAGCATAAATTGCTTCAATCTTGTGCGGACCACCTGCCACGCCGACAACGTTGTTATATTTTTCGATGTCCGTGAGTGCCGGGCTCATAAGCCGCTTTTCCAAATCTGTATCAATCAGATTTCCATTGATATCAATGAAGTGACTTAAAATATCGCCGACAGCGCCCTGTTTCTTCAAAAGAAGGTAGTCATCCGGTGTCAAAATCGAGTTTTTGATGATGGTTGCATTTGTATCAACGCCACCGATACCGACAACCGTAAAATCAGAAATCAAAGCCATTTTCGAGATACGCTGAATGGCAGTTTCTTTTTTTAATTCTTCCATTATAAAGGAAGAACTTAAAATTAAAGGACACGGAATCAAATGTAAGCGGGCATTAAAAACATTGGACTCCGTATTTGGCAGATAATAATTGACACCGCCAGTCAGTGAAATTACATTAATCGGACTTTCGGATCGCTGGGCAAGGTAGTTTAAGATTCGGCTTGGAGTATCTCCGTATCCCATATTAATGTAAGAATTTTCTTTAATACGCTGGTTGATATACATGGAAGCAGCCTGCGCAAGTGAATCATTTAAAGAATCACTGGAAGGAACAGATGGAATGATAAGAATATCATTTAAATGGAAGAGTTCCTTAAAAGTATTTTCCATATGAAATCTTTTTGCGTTACTGTTTCGAATCTGGAAGGTGATCAATCCATTTTCCTTTGCCTTGTCAAGCAAACGCAGGATTTTGATGCGGTTAATACCTAATATCTTGGCGATTTCCTGCTGGGTAAGATTCTCAATATAGTAGTACCACGCAATTTTGATCATAAGTTCTTCTTCATAATTATAGTTCGAATCCATATTTAATTCTCCTAACAAGTAAAATAAAACAATTGTTCATTAAACTGAAATATGTTAATTCATAGTATAATTATGATTGTGCAAAATGTCAAGATAAAATGTTTTTGTATAATTTATATAGGTAGAATGACCAAAAAAATAGAAAAAATCTCGAAAAGCTATGTTGACAAATGATAATACGAGTGTTAATATTAGTTCATCACTTGAACAAAAGTACTTGAAGATAACGGAGGGGATAACATGGAGAACAACAAAAAACCAGACGCTGAAAATCTTCTGCAGGTTTGTGATATTTATAAATCCTTTGGTGACAATGCAGTCTTAAAAGGCATGACATTGAGCCTGGCATCTGGAGAAGTTCTTTCTCTTATTGGAGGTAACGGAGCTGGTAAAAGTACCTTAATGAAAATCATTATGGGTATCTATACACACGACAGTGGAAAAGTCATTGTAAATGGAAAAGAAATGACAGCAGGAAAAACAACAGAAGCGTTATCCAGCGGTGTTTACATGGTACCACAGGAACCATTGCTTTTCCCTAATATGACAGTTGAAGAAAATATTCTGATCGGTTTCACAAAACCACAGTCAGAACTTCATAAAGAACTTGTCGATACAATGAAGAAGATCGGTTGGAATCTTGAACTTAATCGTAAAGCCAATACATTGTCAATCGCAGAACAGCAGTTGGTCGAGCTGCTGAGAGGCTTGCTCAGACATGCAAAGATACTGATTCTGGATGAGCCGACAAGTGCACTTACTTTTAAAGAGGTAGAAAGTCTTTTTAAAGTAGTCAAAGACTTGAAAGCACAGGGAATTGGAATTATTTATATCACCCATCGTCTGGATGAGGTGTTTGAGATTTCCACAGACGTTGGAATCATGAGAGATGGTCGAATCACTCTCATGGGAAAGATTGAAGAATTTACAAAAGCAGCCCTTGTAAAAGGCTTGCTGCCAGATGCCACTGATCAGCAGGAAATCGTGAATAAAAATACAGTTGATTACAGCAAAGATCCGGTTCTTGAATTAAAGAACTACAGTGGATATGGATTTAAAGATATTTCCTTAAAAGTATATCCGGGAGAAATCCTTGGAGTTGCAGGTGTTGTAGGTGCTGGAAGAACAGAGATGGCACAGACAATTTTTGGAATGGACAAAGTACTTGGAGGAAAAGTTTATCTGGACGGTAACGACATTACAGGACTGAGCACACAGAAAGTTATGAAAGCTGGTGTGAACTACGTTTCAGAAGACAGACATGCGGATGGAATTTTCAAGATTTCATCGGTTGCCTACAATATTACAAGCGGGGTGTTAAGCGAATCTTTCATGGGAAAAGTTTTCTTAAACCAGAAGAAAGAAAAATCACTCACCCAGCAGTACATTGATGATTTCCGCATCAAAGTTACCGGACAGGAACAGGAAGTTGGAAGCCTCTCAGGTGGTAACCAGCAGAAAGTAGTGATCGGACATGCGCTTGCTACAAATCCGAAGCTGATTATTCTGGATGAGCCGACACGAGGAATCGATGCAGGTGCCAGAACTGATGTCTACAATATTATTAAAGGACTTTCGAAAAAGGGATTGGCTGTACTTTTGATCTCATCTGATATGGAAGAAATTATCGAACTTAGCGACAGAGCAGTGACGATCCATCAGGGCAGATTAAACTGTGAGTTTGACAGAGCAGATATCAATCAGGAGAATTTAACAAAAGCATCCTTTGGTGTTATTGGAAAGGAGAAAGAATCATGAACAGTTTACGGGCAATCTTGAAAAAGAGAGAAATGACAAGTTTCCTTTGTCTGGTCTTGTTATTCATCGTGGTTGGCTGTATCAACCCGGCATTTTTTACAGTAGGAAATATATCCGCATGTTTTAACTCATCTGTTGTGTTTGTCATTATCTCCGTTGGTATGGCATTTACGATCATGATTGGTGAAATCGATGTTTCCGTTGGTTCCTGTATGGGTATGACGGCGGTTGTAGTCGGCACCATGATATGTGATGGAAAGAACTGGATACTTGCATTTATTGTCGGAATCCTGATCGGTGTGATCGTTGGATGCATTAATGGATTTGGTGTTGCAATTATGAAAGCACCTTCCCTGATTTTTACATTAGGTGTAAACGGAATCTTACGTGGTCTGATGTTTATTTACACAGACGGTGCAGATGTTAACAATATTCCAAAAAGCTTTAAAGACATCTCAGCAAAAGCTCTTCCGGGAGTGAGACTTACATATTACTTTATTGGAGCGCTGATTCTTACAATTATCATCCATTTGATCCTTACAAATACAAGAAAAGGAAGATATGTAAAAGCAGTTGGTGATAATGCAGATGGTGCGAAGTTAGTAGGTATTAACCCGGTTGCAACAAAATTTGTTTCCTATATTATATGTTCCGTTATGGCATCTATCGCAGGAATTTTATTCTGCAGCCGTATCGGTATTGTCACAACATCCAGTGGTAATGGTTACGAAATGACAGCAGTTGCCGCATGTGTATTAGGTGGTATCAGTCTTACCGGTGGTGTTGGTAGTGTGATCGGTTCAGCAATTGGTGCTGTAATTATGAGTTCCATCAGTTACCTTTTAGTATTTATGGGATTCTCATCTGATTATAATGATGCAATTACCGGAAGTATCCTGATTGTGATTGTGGTAGTTGACTCTGTAATGCAGATCAGATCAAGAATGAAATTAAGACATGAAAGACTGCAGGCAAGAACGCGGGATGACATGAATACGGAAGAGGGGGATGCATAATGAGCGGAATTTCTTCAAACGAGAAAAAAAGTAAGCATAAGGGAATGCTGAACTGGAATTTGTTTTTGATTGTTGTAATTCTTTTCGAATTTTTGATTTTTGGAGCTGCGAATCAGAAGTTTTTGAATATCTCTTCCATGTTTCGTAGTATGAACGACTTCGTTCCGATTGGAATTATTGGTATTTTTGTCACACTGGTTATGATTACCGGAGGAATCGATATTCAGGCTGGATCAATCGTCGGACTGACCTCTATCATTATTGGTGTTGCATGGCAGGACTGGGGAATGAATATCTGGGCTGCTGTTGTACTTGCAATTGTGATCGCTATCTTATGTGGAACGCTGACTGGATTTTTTATCGCATACTGTGGCGTACAGGCGATGGTCGCAACATTAGGTGGAAGTTTCTTATATGCAGGACTTGCCCTGATGGTTTCTACTTTGAGTGATACACCATCCTACATGGGAATTACAAACTTCCCGGATGCATTCCGAAACATTACCAAATTTAAAATCGGTACAATTTCACCGGGACCGGTTTTGGTATTTGTCATTATTGCAGTGATTATGGGAATTGTGTTACATAAAACCAAGTATGGACGTAAAATTTTCCTTGTTGGTGTCAATCAGAATGCAGGAGAGTTCTCCGGAATTAATACAAAAAGAGTAATTCTTTCTACTTATGTATTGAGTGCTGTTGGTGCAGCAATCGCAGGTATTGTACTTACATCTTATTATAATGTAGCAAAATCTGACCTTGGAAGTACATTTACAATGAATATCATTACGATTGTAGTACTTGGAGGAACTTTATCAACAGGTGGTAAAGGAAATGTATTCGGAACAGTATTGGCAACCATCATTATTGGACTGATCAAATTTGGACTTCCGTTATGCTTTGGTATTAATTCACAGTATCTGGATGCACCAATCGGAATCCTGCTGGTAGTTGTATTGTTAGGACGTGCATTAATGGTTCATCCGGCATTCATAAATTACCGCGCAAAGTTAAAAAATAAGCGGCAGAAAGCAGCTTAGTACAAAATTGTTAGAAAATATCTAAACATACATATCACACATATTAAGGAGGAAATGTAATGAAGAAAAAGATTTTATCAGCATTATTAGTTGGGGCAATGGTATCTTCCCTTTTAGCTGGATGTGGTGGAAGTGACAGTGCAAGCACAAGCGACAACAGCACAAGCGCAGGAAGCTCAGATGCGCAGACAACAGAGCAGGGTTCTTCTGATGCAACAGCAGAGGCATCTGGAATCGAAGGAAAAACAGTAGCATTCATTCCAAAATTAACAGGAAATGCATTCTTCGAAGTTGCAAACGACGGAGCACAGGAATATGCAGAAAAATGGGGAATCACTGTTGATTACATGGGAAGCTCTAACGCAGCAGTAGCAGATCAGGTATCTGTTATTAACCAGGCTATTTCTTCAGGGGTTGATGCAATCTGTATTTCAACTGTAGATGCAGCAGGTGTATCTGATGCATTACAGGAAGCAAAGGATGCAGGAATCATGGTTACAACATGGGATTCTGATGCAAACAGCGATGACAGAACTTTAATGGTTTCTCAGGGAACACCAGAAGTTTTAGGACAGATGTTAGTAGATATGGCAGTTGATGGATTAAAGGAGAGAGGTAAAGATCCTGAAAACGATGAGATTAAATATTGCTGGCACTACTCACAGGCAACTGTAACAGACCAGAACAGCTGGCAGGTAGAAGGCGAGAAGATTATCGCTGAGAAATATCCAAACTGGACAAACGTTTACCCAGACAACTACTACTCAGAGCAGGATGCTGAAAAAGCTATCACAGTTGGTGAAGCTGTATTAGATGCAAACCCAGATATCGATGTTATTATCTGTAACGACTCTACAGCTCTTCCAGGACAGTTACAGGCTGCTGAGAACAAAGGTTACAACAAAGACAACATTACAATTACTGGTTTCGCAACACCAAACGCTGTAAAACAGTATTGCTCAAACGGAACTCTTTACAACTGGGGTCTGTGGGATGCAAAACTTCAGGGTGCTATGGGTTGTTATGTAGCTGCTTACCTTGCAGCAGGTAACACTGTAAAAGTTGGCGACACAATTGACATTCCTGAAATCGGTTCCTGTGAAGTACTTTCCAACGATAGTATTTCAGCTGGCGCAGCAACAGGTGATGAAAACAACGGTGTTGTTCTTCTTCCAGAGCGTCTGGTATTTACCGCAGATAACATGGATGATTATGATTTCTAATTATTAACAAACAAAAGAGAGAAGAATTATTAACTTGTGATATGTATGTAGTAACAAATAGTTTATAGTGAAAAAGGAGATATATCGATGGCAGATTTAGAAGGACTTAAAGTAGCAAAAGATTATCACATTGATACACCATTTGCCAACCAGGATGGCTTTTATGTAAAAGGTGCAAACAGTCTGGATTGGGGAATGAAACGTCATTTAGCAAATATTTTCAATCCAAAGAGTGGAAATACTGTAATGTTTGCTTTTGACCATGGATACTTTATGGGAAGCACAGCAGGATTAGAGAGACTGGATTTATTATTACCAAAGCTGGCACCATATGTTGACTGTTTTATGGGAACAAGAGGTGCTATCCGTACATGCTTAAAACCTGAGTACACCAATGCAATCGCATTGAGAGTTACATCTGGTTCCAGCATGGTTCAGGCTGATTTAAGTCATGAAGTTGTTGCAGTAGATATCGAAGATTCCATCCGCATGAATGCAGATTGTATGGCATCACAGGTATTTATCGGAGCAGACGGACAGTTATCAAGTATTGATAATTTAAGCAAAGTAATCAATGCAGGTATGAGATACAGTGTTCCAACCTTAGGCGTATGTGCTGTAGGTAAAGACATGGAGCGTACCGACAGATTCTTTAAATTAGCTACACGTATTATCGCTGAGATGGGATGCCAGATGGTAAAAACCTATAACTGTGAAAACTTCGAAGAAGTCGTTGCAGCCTGCCCGGTACCAATCGTAGTAGCCGGTGGTAAGAAATTGGCTGAAAAAGATGCTTTGACATTAGCTTATGATGTAATCAGCAAAGGTGCAAGAGGTGTTGATATGGGAAGAAATATCTTCCAGAGCCAGCATCCGGTTGAAATGGCACAGGCTGTTCATAAGGTAGTACATGAAGGCTTTACAGACAAAGAAGCATATGAATTTTACGAAGATCTTATTCATTAATACAATGAGAGAAGAAGGGGCAGGCTGTTTTGGTCTGCCCCTTTTTTTGGAAAGAGGATGAGAAATGGTTATCAAAATACTGGAAATGGCATTGCCCGTGCTTATCATGCTGGGGCTTGGATATTTTTGCAAAGCAAAAAATGTGTTTGATGAAAAAGGGCTGCTTGGCTTAAAAGCGTTCATCAGCAATATTACGCTGCCGGTGGTATTATTCAATGCATTTTTGTGTGCAGAGTACAATGCGAAAATTGTAGTGTTGTTTGTTTTGATTTATGTGGGCTATCTGCTTGCAATCGGTACAGGACTTCTGCTGAATAAAACAGGGAAAAGCTGTTCTGTGTTTATGCCGTTTCTGTTGGCGAGTGCGGAAGGCGGAATGCTCGGATATGCGCTTTACGGACTGATCACTGGAACGCAGACCGGATTTGCGGCAGTTGATCTGGGACAGACTGTTTTTGCATACACGGCATTTCTTGCACTGTTAAAAATGACGGATGGAAAGAAAGTCACCGCCAGAAATCTCCTGGGCAATATGTTTTCCAATAAATGTTTCTGGGGCATGCTGCTTGGTATTATCTGTGGGGCAACCGGAATTGGAAAACTTGTCTTAAACAGCAGTGTCGGCGGAATCGTTACTTCGGTCATCAGTATGATCGCAGCACCGACGAGCGCAATCGTACTTCTTGTTGTTGGATATGAATTAAATATGAAACGTGAGTTGATGAAAAAAGTACTTATTACAGTTGTAACACGTCTGGCAATCATGGCAGTACTTTTAGTGGCAGTGAGTGCAATTGTCACAGGAATTTTCGGATACGACAAAGAACTTGAAGTTGCGTTGATGGTGTTATATTCGCTTCCGGCACCGTTTATCATTCCAATGTTTGCAGACCTCGGAGACGACAGCGAATATGTTTCGACGACGCTTTCGGTCAATACTGTCGTCACGATTATTCTGTTTGTGTTTATCTCGGCATTCTATATTATGTAGGGAATATTTTTATTGAGAAACTGCGTGAAGAAAACGATTTATTAGTTGCATTTATGTGTAGATTCTCTTATATTAGTATAAGAACATCAAATCTGAGGGGATTTAGATGAGAGAAAGGATATCAAACAAGATGATGGAGAAAGAGAACTTTAATGTTGTAGATATCTTTGGAGAAAATGTATTTAACGATTCTGTCATGCAGGCTCGTTTACCAAAGAAAGTTTACAAAAAACTTCACGAAGTAATGGAGGAAGGAAAAGAATTAGACCTCGAGACAGCAGATGTCGTTGCTCATGAGATGAAGGAGTGGGCAATTGAAAAAGGTGCAACACATTATACGCACTGGTTCCAGCCGTTAACCGGAGTTACGGCAGAGAAACACGATTCTTTCATTACTGCGCCTATGGAAAACGGCAAGGTTTTGATGAGTTTTTCGGGAAAAGAATTAATTAAAGGTGAACCGGATGCATCATCTTTTCCATCCGGTGGATTAAGAGCGACTTTTGAGGCGAGAGGATATACAGCATGGGATTGTACTTCTCCGGCATTCGTCAGACAGGACGCAGCAGGCGCAACACTCTGCATTCCGACTGCATTCTGTTCCTACACAGGAGAAGCGCTTGACCAGAAGACACCATTGCTTCGTTCCATGGAAGCAATCAACGTGCAGGCACTGCGTCTGATCCGTTTATTCGGAAACACAACCTCTAAGAGAGTAACTCCTTCGGTAGGACCGGAGCAGGAATACTTTATTGTGGACAGAGAAAAATATTTACAGAGAAAAGACCTGATCTTTACCGGACGTACTTTGTTTGGTGCAATGCCTCCAAAAGGACAGGAAATGGATGACCATTACTTTGGAAGCATCCGCGAGCGTATCGCATCCTATATGAGAGATGTCAATATTGAACTTTGGAAGCTTGGCGTGTCCTCGAAGACACAGCATAATGAGGTCGCACCTGCACAGCACGAACTGGCTCCGATTTATGCAGTGGCAAATATCGCAGTTGACCACAACCAGCTTATCATGGAGACTTTGAAAAAGGTTGCGTATCGTCATGGTTTACAGTGTCTGTTACATGAGAAACCATTTGCAGGGGTGAATGGTTCCGGTAAGCATGATAACTGGTCCATTACGACAGACGATGGCATTAACCTGTTAGAACCGGGAAAAACGCCGCACGAAAATATTCAGTTCCTTTTGGTGCTGACCTGTATTTTAAAAGCAGTGGATACCCATGCCGATCTTTTGCGCGAATCGGCAGCAGATGTCGGAAATGATCACAGACTTGGCGCAAATGAGGCACCACCGGCTATTTTATCCGTTTATCTTGGAGAGCAGTTAGAGGACGTGTTATCACAGCTCATCAGCACAGGAGCTGCCACACACAGTATCTCCGGTCAGAGATTAGAGACAGGTGTAAAATCGCTGCCTGACTTTATGAAGGATGCGACAGACCGTAACCGTACATCTCCATTTGCGTTTACAGGAAATAAATTCGAGTTCCGTATGGTAGGTTCCCAGGACTCTGTTTCCCAGCCGAACGTTGTGTTAAATACAATTGTGGCAGAGGCATTTGCAGAGGCGTGTGATGAACTGGAAAAAGCAGATGACTTTGACATGGCTGTGCATGATCTCATCAAAAAATATGCGACTGAGCATCAGAGAATCGTATTCAATGGCAACGGATATTCAGACGAATGGGTAGAGGAAGCCGAAAGACGTGGACTTCCGAATATCAAATCCATGGTAGATGCCATTCCTGCATTAAATACAGAAAAAGCGGTTGCTTTATTTGAAAAATTCGGTGTATTTACAAAGGCAGAGCTTGATTCCCGCGTCGAAATCGAATATGAGACCTATGCAAAAGAAATCAACATCGAAGCAAAGGCAATGATCGATATTGCAACAAAGCAGATCATTCCGGCTGTTATACGATATACCACAACACTGGCACAGTCCATCAATGCAGTAAAAGCAGCCTGCGGTGCAGATATCAGCGTGCAGACAGAGATCCTGGTGGAAGTATCAGACCTTCTTGCAGACACGAAGAATGCGCTTTCAAAATTAGAGGAAGTGACTGCACAGGGTGCAGCTATGGCACAGGGAAGAGAGCAGGCAGTATTCTATCGCGATGAGGTGATGACTGCAATGAAAGCTTTGCGAACACCGGTTGATAAGCTGGAGATGCTGGTAGATAAATCCATGTGGCCAATGCCATCTTATGGTGATCTCATGTTTGAAGTATAATTTTACATAGAAAATACAATTTTAACAAAAATAAATTGTTTCCATGGAAATAAATGTTAATTTTATACAAAATATGAAAAAAATAAAAAATAGTCTTGAAAAATGATTTTGATTGTATTATTTTAGTTACAACAACAAAACATTGCGAGAGAAAATGAACGAAGGCGTTCCAACAGAGTTGGAGCGCCTTTTTTTTCGTGAGTAGCGATGAAAATGCCGTGCTTGCACGAACATTTGAGGAGCACCGCGAAAACTTGAGAAACATTTGTTTCTCAAGTCTGTGAGCAGCGATGTTTGGTAAATCAAGAATCAAATCTCAGGGGATTTGGATGAAAAGAAAGGATGTAGAAAGATGAGCGAGAAAGAATACTTCAATGTAGCAGACATCTTTGGAGAGAACGTATTTAACGATGCTGTCATGCAGGAACGTCTTCCAAAGAAAATTTACAAAAAACTTCATGAAGTCATGGAGGAAGGAAAAGAATTAGACCTTGAAACAGCAGATGTCGTTGCACATGAGATGAAAGAATGGGCAATTGAAAAAGGAGCAACACACTATACACACTGGTTCCAGCCGTTAACCGGTGTGACAGCAGAGAAACATGATTCTTTTATCACGGCTCCAATGCCAAACGGAAAAGTATTGATGAGCTTTTCCGGAAAAGAGCTGATCAAAGGTGAACCGGATGCATCATCTTTCCCATCCGGTGGTCTTAGGGCAACGTTTGAAGCCAGAGGATATACAGCGTGGGATTGTACATCACCGGCATTCGTCAGACAGGATGCAGCAGGCGCAACACTGTGTATTCCAACTGCTTTCTGTTCCTACACAGGTGAGGCGCTTGACCAGAAAACACCATTGCTTCGTTCTATGGAGGCAATTAATGAGCAGTCCCTTCGATTGCTCCGGTTATTTGGAAACACAACCTCGAAAAAAGTAACCCCTTCCGTTGGACCGGAACAGGAATATTTCATTGTTGACAGAGAAAAATATTTACAGAGAAAAGATTTGATTTTCACAGGTCGTACCTTATTCGGAGCGATGCCTCCAAAAGGTCAGGAGATGGATGATCACTACTTCGGAAGCATCCGGGAACGTATCGCAGCTTACATGAAGGATGTCAACAAAGAACTCTGGAAACTTGGTGTATCTGCAAAGACACAGCATAATGAGGTCGCACCTGCACAGCATGAGTTAGCTCCAATTTATGCAGAAGCAAACATTGCAGTGGATCACAACCAGTTAGTCATGGAGACATTGAAAAAAGTTGCTTACCGTCATGGCTTACAGTGCTTACTTCACGAGAAACCATTTGCAGGAGTTAACGGTTCCGGTAAACACAACAACTGGTCGATCACAACAGATGATGGAATCAACCTGTTGGATCCTGGCAAAACGCCACATGAGAATATTCAGTTCCTATTAGTTTTAACCTGTATCTTAAAGGCAGTGGATACACATGCAGATCTGTTAAGAGAATCCGCAGCAGATGTCGGAAATGATCACAGATTAGGAGCAAATGAGGCACCGCCGGCAATCCTTTCCGTGTTCCTGGGCGAGCAGTTAGAGGATGTGTTGTCACAGCTGATCAGCACTGGTGAAGCCACACATAGTATTTCAGGAAAAATGTTAGAGACAGGTGTTAAAACATTACCTGATTTCATGAAAGATGCAACAGACCGGAACAGAACGTCACCATTTGCATTTACCGGAAACAAGTTCGAGTTCCGTATGGTAGGTTCTCAGGATTCCATCGCACAGCCAAACGTTGTATTAAATACAATCGTTGCAGAAGCATTTGCAGAAGCCTGTGATGAACTGGAAAAAGCAGATGATTTCGATATGGCAGTACATGATCTGATCAAAAAATATGCAACCGAGCACCAGAGAATTGTATTCAATGGAAATGGTTATTCTGAGGCATGGGTAAAAGAGGCAGAGAGACGGGGACTTCCAAACATCAAATCCATGGTAGATGCAATCCCGGCATTGAATACAGACAAAGCAGTTGCATTATTTGAAAAATTTGGTGTATTTACAAAAGCAGAACTTGATTCCCGTGTTGAGATCGAATATGAGACTTACGCAAAAGAGATCAATATCGAGGCAAAGGCAATGATCGATATCGCAACCAAACAGATCATTCCGGCAGTGATCAAATACACAACGGTTCTTGCAGAGTCCATCACGGCAGTGAAGGCAGCATGTGGTGCTGATGTGAGTGTTCAGACAGAGATCCTGACAGAGGTATCTGATCTGCTCGCAGATGCAAAATCAGCACTTTCCAAACTGGAAGAAGTCACTGCAAAAGGTGGTGCAATGGAAGAGGGAAGAGCACAGGCAGTTTATTATCATGATGAAGTAAAAGCAGCTATGGATGAACTCCGTGCACCGGTTGATAAACTGGAAATGCTGGTAGATAAGTCCATGTGGCCAATGCCTTCTTACGGAGATCTGATCTTTGAAGTATAATAACAGAACGGTATACATAAAAAAGCTCCCATAAAAGGGAGGATGCCAGGTGGTTCTCCACCTGGCAGATTATGAAAAAGTTTATATAAAAAGTAATCAAAACTTTGAAACTGTCTTTTGTTTTTATGCTTTTATTATATGCAGAAGAAGTGAAAAATTCATGTTCACATCATGAAAGGTTTTTAAACAAATTGTGAACAAATAAAGAATAGAAAACAAGGAGGATTGCTATGAAGAAACTGGAAATTATTATTAAACCGGAGAAACTTGAAGACTTAAAAGAAGTTTTAGATTCCTGTGAAGTAAACGGTATGAATATCGTAAACAGCATGGGTTATGGTAATCAGAAAGGTATCATTAAAAATTACCGTGGTTCTGAGTATGCTGTAAATCTTCTTCCTAAGGTTAAAGTGGAGACGGTCGTAACAGATGAAGTTGCACCAACTCTGATCGATAAGATCGTAAAGGAAATTAATACCGGACATTTTGGTGATGGTAAGATTTTCGTATATGATGTAGAAGATGCAGTTCGTATCCGTACCGGCGAACATGGTACAGATGCATTGTAAGATTCTATGGATGGAAAGAGGAGTCCTAAAATAGAATTAGTTTTTTGTTATGAAAAAAATGAATCAGGAAAAAACGATTATCAAAGGGGATAATAAAGGGTGTAGTCTCACCTGAATTATCTCCTTTTTTATATCGCAAAACAAGGAGGCTAAATCCTCTGCTCCTGCAAGGGCAGTCGCATTTTGCTTCGCAAAACAAGGAGGATTATTATGGATATGAGTGTATGGTACCTGATGGGTGCAGCGTTAGTATTTTTTATGCAATGTGGATTTGCAATGGTAGAAGCAGGCTTTACAAGAGCAAAAAATGTGGGCAACATTACGATGAAAAACTTAATGGATTTCTGTATTGGTACAGTTGCATTCTATTTATTAGGTTATAACCTGCTCTGCGGCGAAGGTGGTTTCGTGGGATGGGGACTGAATCCGTTTACCGGATTTGGTGAGACAGACTGGTCAGGTTTTGTATTTAACTTAGTATTCTGTGCAACAGCAGCAACAATTGTTTCAGGTGCAATGGCAGAGCGTACAAAATTCATTACCTATTGTATTTATAGTTTTATTATCAGTTTAGTCGTTTATCCGATCGAGGCCCACTGGGTTTGGGGTGCAACACCATGGCTTACAGATATGGGATTTACAGATTTTGCAGGATCAGCATGCATCCATATGGTAGGTGGAATTACAGCCTTCATTGGAGCAGCAATGCTTGGACCTCGTATCGGTAAATATGATAAAAACGGAAAAGCAAGACCAATTCTTGGACACAATATTTTAATCGGTGCTCTTGGTGTATTCATTCTCTGGTTTGGCTGGTACGGATTTAACGGCGCAGCAGCAACAGACACGATGCAGTTATCACAGATTTTTGCAACAACAACTGTAGCTCCGGCAGTCGCAACAGTAAGTGCAATGATTTTCACATGGATCAGAAATGGCAAACCGGATGTTTCCATGTCCTTAAACGGATCTCTTGCAGGTCTTGTGGCAGTCACAGCAGGATGTGCAAATGTCGATGTCATTGGTTCTTTCATCATCGGTGCAGTTGCAGGTGTTCTGGTCTGCGTAGCAGTATACTTTATTGAAGATAAATTAAAAGTAGATGATCCGGTTGGTGCCGTAGCAGTACATGGCTGCAATGGTATCTGGGGAACGATCGCTGTAGGACTTTTTGATTACAAAGATGGTTTATTCTATGGCGGTGGTGTACATCACTTACTGATCCAGTTACTTGGTATTGTATGTATCGCAGGCTGGACAATCGTTACAATGACAATTGTATTTACAGTACTTAAGAAAACAATTGGACTCAGAGTATCTGCTCAGGAAGAAGTAGAAGGACTTGACTCTACAGAACATGGTCTTGAATCCGGATATCCTGATTTTGTTCCAAGAGAACTTCATTAATTCGCACGAATCTAATTCGATTAGGTTCGTGGAATCTAATCCCCTTAGTAGTATATACATCAACACAAAAAGAACGGCGGCAGCCGTTCTTTTTGTATAGAAAAATGATAAAATACAGATCTTTTGAATCCACATGTGCGAATAAGATCATGTAAGAGACAAAAGTTTTATGGTAGATTTTTGGAGAACAAAAAGCTATAATAAAAGTGCTATATCAGATTACAAATGATATGGCTGAATGTGATAGAAAATAAGAAGGAAAAAAATGAAGCGAAATCTTTTATTTATTAGCAGATATCCGGAGATTATAGATGAATTTCAGGGCATCTTAGAAGAAAAACAGATTGAGACAGAGATTGCACAAAATGGAACAGATGCAATGGAGTTGTTAAAACAAAAAGAATATCAGATACTTGTCACAGATTTAAATCTGGATGGATATAATGGAGACAAGATTATTTCTTATGTAAACCAGGTGTTCCCAAATACAATCTGTATGTTATATACAAATTCGATCAGTGCAGTGCAGTTAGGATTCTATTTGAATAAACGGGATGTGTTCCGTGTATTTCTACGGCCGGTAAATTTCAGGCAGGAATTTATGCAGGCACTGGAGGAAGCCTATGAACTTTATGACTTGAAAAAACATGACAGGGACAGCAGACAGGAGCGTCTGAAACAGTTAGAGGACAATCGGAAAGCAATTGCAGAGATCGAGAAAATCATAGAGAACCAGAATGGAAGATGGAAAGATTTTGAGATTTTTGCAGACCGGCTGCTTGGATTTACCATGGAAAGATATGGGACAGCCTGGAACGTAGAACAGCGCAATCAGTATTTTGCGAAGGAAAAAAAGCTGTTAAAAGCAATGTGTGAGAATCCCAATACTCATAATATAGCCAGGGCACAGAATGAGGCAGAAGTGCTCATGAAGTGAAAGTTTAGTGACAAATACATGATAAAAAATGCTAACCCGTGGGTTAGCATTTTTTATGTTTAAATATTTTACTGACCATCAACACTCTGATCCGTTGTGGCAGCTGGATCCGTTGTGGTGGTGCTGGCATCAGGCGTAGAAGCATCACCTGCCGGATCAGCACCGATCGGGTTGACACCGGTTGATCCGGGGAAGGAGTTTGTTCCGGTGTAAGTGGAGTTAAACTCATTGTGTACGGTACATGTCTGACTTAAGAATGCATCTGTTAACAGGTAAGGCGCATCTTCGGTTGTCTCAGAACCGCCGGTGACATATACTCCGGTGGTAACGGTCTCGGCAGGGCAATAACTGCCGGCTAACATATTAGAAGCGGTACAGATATTGGCTACAGTGTGATGATCACAGTATTCGGTTGGCTCTGTGCCCTGTGCAAAATATTCTGTGATCACACAGTTTCCACGGGGATCGTGATCGCAGACACCTTCGATTGGAAGCTTTCCGGATTCTTTACATACGGCGACTGCAACAATTCCACTTGGTTTTGTGAAATCTTTGTAAGCAAGATCTTCGTGTATCCGTTTCATAACAGCTTTCCAGATACGTTTTGGATAGTTTGTGTCGGAACCTTTCTGCATGGCGTTATCATCATAGCCACCCCAGACAGCACAGGTATAATAAGGTGTGTAACCTGCAAATAACGCATCACGGCTGCTGGTCGTTGTACCGGATTTTCCAGCCTGGGCCATAGAACTGCCAAAGTAAGCGGAAGTACCGGTTCCGGAAGTCATAACATCTTCCATGGCACTTGTCAGGAGCCATGCGGTAGTATCTTTGATAACCGTGTGGGATTCCGGTGTTGTATTATCGATTAAAACATTGCCATCGTGGTCTAAAATCTTTGTATAGAACTTTGGTCTGATATAAGTTCCCTGATTTGCGATCGCAGCATAGGCTGCGGTAAGTTCAAGGTTTGATACACCCTGCGTGATACCGCCAAGTGCAAGGGCTTCATTCATATCGCGGGAATCAACGGTTGTGAAACCATATTCCTGTACATACTGCCAGCCAAGGGAAACACCAGCCTGTGCAAGTGTTTTTACGGTTACAATATTGATGGAGTCTGTGATCGCCTCTCTTAAAGTGGTAAAACCACGGTAACGTCTGTCGTAGTTATTAACAGATTTTCCATTTGCTCCGGCATAAGTGTAAGGGGCATCATCCTGCACGGAGGCAAGGGTAAGTCCACCTGCATCAAGCGCAGCGGAGTAGGCAGCAAGGATTTTAAAGGTAGAACCAGGCTGTCTGGTTGTATCGGTGGCGCGGTTGAGGGTTTTACTTGCTGTTTTATCGCCACGGCCGCCAACGATTGCTTTTACTTCGCCGGTTGACTGGTCAATGACCGTCAGGGAAGCCTGTGGCTGTAAAGTATAGATCACAGTTTCACTTCCGTCTACGATCTCATCCCCCTCCTGCATAATATCTGCTTTGTACTGCTCGATAGCGGCGTCTGCATCTTCCTCAGAGGCAAAATTGATAGAATAATTCGTACTCTTAAAGTTCGGATTATCCTTATTCTTATAATAAGAAAGCATAGTCTGCTCACTGTAGTTCTTTACAGATCCATCGGTCGAACGGATGGAAACGCGGTAGGAGAAAGAAACTTTGGGACTTGATGTATAATTGTCCTGATTGTTTACTTCCTCATCGGCAATATTCTGAATATCCATATCCTGTGTAGAGTAAATGGTAAGACCGCTCTGGTAGAGTGTCTTGTATGCCTGTGTCTCAGTATAACCCTTCTGCTCCACAAGATCGCGGATGACCTGATCGGTCAGCTCATCAATAAAATAGGAATTGATGCCATTGTCCTGCAATTCTACGTTGACTAACTGGATCCTGTCGTAAACGTTATCTGCCACAGCTTCGTCATACTCACTCTGGCTGATAAATTCCTGATCCAGCATATTGTTTAATACTTTCATGCGGCGCTCCGCATTTTTCTCCGGGTTGGAGATCGGATTAAACTTGGACGGATTCTGTGTGATGGCTGCTAAAACGGCACATTCAGAGAGCGTCAGTTCTGAGACATCTTTTCCAAAATATCGCTCCGAAGCCACTGCCACACCAAGTGTATTCTGACCAAGGTTGATGGCGTTCAGATAATTTTCCATGATCCAGTTTTTGCTGACTTTTTTCTCAAGTTGTACGGCAAGATACTGTTCCTGGATCTTGCGCTCCAGTTTGTCGATGAAGGATGTCTCACTCGTCCACTCGGTAAACACAGTGTTCTTCAAAAGCTGCTGTGTGATCGTACTGGCACCCTGGGAAAAATTACCGCCGGAAGCGATGCCGGTAACGCCGGCACGGATGATACCGGTAAGGTCGATACCATTGTGCTCGTAAAAACGGGAATCTTCGAGTGCAACAAAGGCATGCTGCAGATTGATCGGTATCTCATCGATTGTTACATTTTTACGGTTTGAACCGGAAGCTACCAGAGTGGCAATCTCATTGCCCTGATTATCTAACACGGTTGTAAGATATCCGGTAGGTGTTGCGTCGATGTCATCGATGGATGGCGCAGAATCCAGAATGCCCTTATAGACGCCAAATCCAAGGCTTCCACCTATAATTGCAACTGCAAAACAGCATACGAGCAATACCTTGCAAAAAATAACACGCATTTTTTTGCCGTACATAATGCCTTTGGAAGTCAGTTCGGCCTGGCGTTTCTTCGAACCTTTCTTTCCATAATTCATATAATAAGTCTCCTTTTTGATCAAATGTCTAAAAACCACCGTCTATGTATTATATCAAATAAATGTGTCATAATAAAGAAAAAAGTGAAAATATTGATTCCGTTGCGTATTGCATTTTATATTTATTTCATGATAGTATTTTGATACAGAAAATAGCAAAGTATACATTATTATAGAAGAATCGTAATGATAAAGTACTGAATCACTACGAAGAAACAGATCAGGAGCCATAAGAGATGAAAACAGTATATGCCGGTGGCGAGGGCGAAATTGTTGAGAAGAAATCCCGGTTTATTGCAACGGTGCGTCCGGTAAGCAGCGAAGAGGAAGCGGTTGCTTTTATTAATGAAATGAAAAAGAAATACTGGGATGCCAGACATAACTGTTTCGCATATGTGATCGGAGAGAGAGGACAGCTTCAGCGCTGCAGTGATGACGGAGAGCCGAACGGAACAGCCGGAAAACCAATGTTGGATGTATTGCTTGGAAATGAACTGAGGAATGTGGCTGTGGTTGTAACACGTTATTTCGGCGGTACACTGCTTGGTACAGGAGGGCTGGTTCGGGCTTATTCACAAGCTGTGAAAGCCGGTCTGCAGGCATCGGTCATGATAACAAAGATTCTAGGGGTGAAACTTCATATAGAGACAGATTATACAACATTCGGTAAGATCCAGTACATTCTGGCCCAGAGAGAGCTGAAGATACTGGATACGGTATATACGGATAAAGTAGAATTGGAAGTACTGATCCCGAAGACGGAACTGGAACAGGTGATGCATGCAATTACGGAAGGGACGAACGCACAGGCAGATATGACACCGAAAGAAGAGTGTTATTATGCTGAGATTGACGGTGTGCCAACGGTTTTGGAATAATTGCTTTGATGGTTTCTGGTGCATACAGGAAATAAAAAAGAGACGGCATGATAGGCTGCCGTCTCTTTTTTGCATTCTGCATTACAGGTATTGTGTTGCATTTTATATAGAATTTTAAGAAAATTCAGGTTCGATCAATCCAAATGTTCCGTTCTTACGTCTATATACAACATTTACCTCGTCAGACTCTGCGTTACAGAATACATAAAAATCATGTCCAAGAAGTTCCATCTGTACACATGCATCTTCCGGATACATAGGTTTAAATCCGAATTTTTTGGTACGTACAATTTTAATCTCACCGGCGTCTTCAATCTTGTCATCTTCTTCAAAGAACTCCTGCTTGAAGTTACCGCCTTCCTGTTCTCTTGCTACCAGTTTGTTTTTATATTTGCGAAGCTGACGTTCGATGACTTCCTCTACCAGGTCGATGGATACATACATATCGTCGCTTTCCTGCTCGGAACGAATGATGTTGCCTTTTACAGGGATTGTAACCTCAATCTTCTGATGTTCTTTCTGAACGCTGAGTGTTACATGAATCTCTGTGTCAGGTGTGAAGTAACGCTGTAATTTTCCTAATTTGCTCTCTACAGCATCTTTTAATCCTGGTGTTACGTCAATGTTCTTTCCAATAATAATGAATTTCATATTGTCCAACTCCTTTGCTACGTTTTTTCAGACGTTAATATCTGACAGTTGGTGGCCAGAACGGTAATCTATCTGATAGATATAGTATAGCACGTTTTGTTGTTAATGTATAGCACGTATTACTTCAATTCTTGAAATTTTTCCATCAGATTTTTTTGCGATGCGTAGACCGAAGCTTTTGAAGAAAACACAGGCTCCGATCTCGTTATTTATATTTTCTTTTTTTAACTGATCAAGCATCACCTCTTCCAGTGTATCGTTTTCTGAATACGGAAGGTCAATGGAAAGAAGCCTGGCAATATTTTTTGCTTTTGCAGATGCGTGGAAGATGTATTTGTCAGCATCATCAAAATTACAGAATAAGAATTTACGTGTGGCAAATAATACAGCGATTGCGCAGACACCGACAAGACTGCTCCAGATGGAAGAATGATCGATGATGATTTGTCTTGCAATTGCAAATAAGAGAACTTCGAAAACTGTCTGTGGGGAGTGAGAGTACATCATTTTAATAAGCTCGACACCGATGATCAGATTGAAGCAAGTTTCCAGAAGATCTTCGTAGTTAGGCCAGACATTTAAATCTGGAATTTTGTAAATCGCACCGGCTACACGCAGACACAATAAGATAATACCGGCGGTCAATATAAATGAAATAACAAATTCCAAAATATCAGACAGCCGTTTTAAAAACACAGATATAGATTCTTTCATATGTTTTTTGTCTCCTTGGAAATTAGTAATAAGTAAGTAGTAAAAATCTACAATATAGAGTATAAAGTATCGGAGTAGTCTTGCCAATATAGAATTTGGAAAGGATGTAGAAAATATGAAGAACACGGTCAAAAGATTCAAAAAACTGTCCGCAACAAAAATGTATACGGACAGCTTCAAGTCTTGAATAGTATTTTATTATTTCAGGTTGCTTCTTTTTCTCATCTTAGGATCCAGAATTTTCTTGCGGATTCTCAAATTGTCTGGTGTAACTTCCAGAAGCTCGTCAGTGTCGATAAAATCGATTGCCTGCTCCAGACTTAATACTCTCGGAGGTGTCAGGCGGAGAGCCTCATCTGCACTGGAAGAACGAGTGTTTGTAAGATGTTTTGTCTTGCAGACATTAATCTCGATATCATCTGTCTTTGCATTCTGTCCGATGACCATACCGGAGTAAACTTTTTCACCTGCTCCAATGAATAACTGTCCACGCTCCTGGGCAATATAAAGTCCGTAAGTTACAGATTCTCCAGTCTCAAATGCGATCAGAGATCCCTGTTTTCGATACTGAATATCACCTTTGTATGGTGCGTAGCCGTCAAATGCTGTGTTCATGATTCCATTTCCCTTTGTATCAGTCATGAAATCCCCACGGTATCCAATGAGTCCACGGGACCTTGGCAAACTTACTCGTTTCACAGAAACAGTTCTGTAGATTTGTCAAAGTAGGTACAGGCTCCCAAGGCAGCGGATTCCACTTCATACCTGTTTCCCTGCAAAAGTTATCCATCAATTCTTCGAAATTTTCGTGAAC
>OGYN01000639.1_pt1 | contig 31561 bp, 35 predicted proteins | sample 1576551 | NCBI WGS metagenome assembly OGYN01 (sample SAMEA3541589, study PRJEB24748) | human gut metagenome | biome: human gut; feature: human-associated habitat; material: faeces | place: China | collected 2012 | reverse complement strand
ACCGGATGCACACCTACGGAATCGAAAAGCTGGCTAAAGAAATGGCTCTGCGTGGAGGAGTAACCAGGATAACAGCCACCGTGCATGTGTACCGTAAGACCTTTGCATCCGTCCTTTATCGTAAGACAGGAGATGTTCTGTTGGTGAGTAAATTACTAGGCCATGCAAAGCCTGATATGACAGTACAGTATTATCTAATTGATGATATAGAGGAAATGCAGCACAAGTATAACAGAGTAGCATAGTAACAGCACCGGAAGTTGCACCGGTGCAACAGAAAGGAGAAAGCATCGATGCAGAGAATTAACAGAGCAAGCTGGAGGATTATCGAAACTATATTATTACGGTATCCCCAGCGAAAGAAAGAGTATGAGGAGTACATATCGGACATTATGGCATCACCGGCGGGAGGCAGCAGTCGTCCGTTGGACCCCGTCAGGGAAATGGACAAGGCACAATCTGTCACAGAAGCAAAGGCCCTGAAGATGACCTCGGTGTATCATGATAGGATCAAAAAAGAGATAGAGGCGGTGGAATTTGCCTATAATTCTCTCAAACAGGAGGAACAGAGAGTAATCCGGATCAGATACTGGAGCAAGGGCCTCAGAGCACCGATCCCGTACCTTAAGATTGGTGGGGCATCATACAGTGAGCGACAGATGAAACGGATCGTGTTCAAGACAATTGAACAGATTGGTAGGTACATTGGAGAGTTAAAGTAAAAGATGGCATGATTTCGCATGTCAAATCTGATAATATAGTATCGTGATAAATTAGTGACAGGGCAATGCAGATAGCTGCGTTGCCTTTTTTCGTGGAGTTGCACCGGTGCAACTATAGAGAGATGGTGAGCGGATGGCAAAAGGCAAATATAAATATTGGCTGACACCGGAAGGCTTACTAAAGCTGGAAGGATGGACAAGGGATGGACTAACAGAAGAGCAGATTGCTGGTAATATGGGAATCTCCAGGTCTACATTAAATGAATGGAAAAAATTGTATCCGGACATTTCGGACACCCTAAAAAGGGGAAAGGAAGTTGTGGACCTGCAAGTAGAAAATGCGCTCTTGAAAAGGGCACTGGGATATCGGTATACAGAAGACAAATATGTAAGCGTTCCGATGGAGCAGGAAGAATATAGTCAAAAGCTATTTGAATATATGAATCGCTACAAACTGGAGCATCCGGAGGCAACAGATGATGAGCTGATGCTTGTAAGAGAGAAGTTTCCAAAAACAAAAGAAATGCTTGTGGAACGAAAAGTAAAAGAAGTAGAGCCGGATACCACAGCCCAGATATTCTGGTTGAAGAACCGAAAACCGGATAAATGGAGAGATAAACAGGATGTCCAGATCTCCGGAGAACTCAAGTCCGAACAGAGTAAACTGGATGACCTGATCAGACAGATGCGTGGTGATGGGTAATGAGCGCAAGTAAGCTCCTGTTGTCAGAGAAATACAAAGCATTCCTGAAATGTGATGCTCCGGTGGAATTTCTGGAAGGAACCACGGCAGCAGGTAAGACGACGGTAGGAATCTTCAAGTTTATGCTTAAGGTGGCAGAAAGCCCAAAGAAGCTTCACATCATTGCTGCGGATGACACCGGAACTGCTGAGAAGAACATCATCAACAAAGACCTTGGTATACTGGATGATTTTGGCATTCTGGTGGAATATAACGGCAGTGGAACCAAAGACGATAAGATTCCACATCTGATTCTGCATACTGGCAGGGGAGATAAAGTCATTTATGTGCTGGGCTACGGCAACAAGAGAAAGTGGAAGAAGGCCCTGGGTGGACAATATGGCTGTCTGTACATAGATGAAGTAAATACCGCAGACATAGATTTTGTCAGAGAAGCATCCATGAGATGTGATTATCTGATGGCAACACTAAACCCAGACGATCCGGGACTGCCGGTGTACAAAGAATATATCAACTGTGCACGTCCTCTTCCGGAATGGAAGGATGAGACACCACAGGAAATCATAGAGGAACTGAAAGAAGAGCCAAAGGACGGATGGATCCATTGGTTCTTTTCTTTTAAAGACAATGCAGGCCTTCCACCGGATAAACTGCAGATGATCCTGCAAAACACACCGAAGGGAACAAAGATCTGGAAAAATAAGATCCAGGGTCTCCGCGGAAAAGCGACAGGGTTGGTATTCTCCAACTTTGTCAGAAAGAAACATGTTGTTACTGCTGCATGGGTGAAGAAACAGATTGCAGATGGGAAGATCCGTTTCAGGAAGTTTACGGCCGGACTGGATACATCATATTCCTCAAAATCTCCGGATACCATTGCAATGATCTTCCAGGGCATTACGGATGACCGCAAGCTGATCACACTGGCTGAAATGGTGTATAGCAATGCTGATCTCAGTGTGCCGTTGGCACCATCTGACACAACGGTAAAGTTTATAGCTTTTCTGGATAGATGCAGATCGGAATGGGGATTTGCAAAAGAATCCTTTGTTGACTGCGCGGATGCGGCGACAATAACAGAACTTCGGAAGTATAAGCGCCTGCATGGGTGCCTTTACAATTTCATTGAGTCCTACAAAAAGGTAACAATACTGGATCGTATCAATTTACAGCTGGGATGGATCCAGCAGGACTGCTATCTGGTAGTTGAGGATTGCACAAACCATATCTCAGAATTGGAACGCTATTCATGGGACGAGGAAGAGGATGTCCCGGTACCGGAGGATAAGAACGACCATACGATCAATGCAAACCAGTACGGATGGATTCCATACCGGAATATGATTGGATTCGAGGAGGATAAACAGAGGTGAACCTGATGGAAAAGATAAATGAGAATATCAAAAGAGGTATACGGAGCTGGCTGAATGTTTCTCCGGCGAATCCTTATGTGTTCAATATCAATGAGATGATGGACTTCGAGGGGAATGCGATCCGAAACCGCATCTGGTATCGTGGTGACAGCAACGAACTGGAGCAGTTCTATGAGCAGAATGCAGAATATGCAGATAAATATAAATTCTGGTCCAGCAAGAGTACACCGGGGATGGAAATGCGCAAGATCCACACAGGTGTTCCGGCGCTTACGGTGAGAACTCTGGCAGCAGTAGTCCTTCCAGATATGGGGGAATTTGAATTTTCCTCAGAGAACGAAATGCAGAAACAGATATGGAAAGACATTGCAAAGCCTGAGAATAATAACTTTGCCGATAAGGTAGAGGATGCAATCAAAGAAGCACTGTATATCGGAGACGGGGCTTTTAAAGTGTCCATTGATACAGAAGTCAGTGAGTATCCGATTTTAGAATGGTATGCCGGGGATCGTGTCGAAATCATACGGAAAAAGGACAAGGTCCGGGAAGTGATATTTAAGACACCATACAGCGGAGGAGGAAAGACATATGTGCTCAATGAGGTATATGGATATGGGTATGTAAAGAACGAACTGTATCTGGATAACAGACAGGTTCCGCTGACTACACTACAGATAACCAATTCACTGGAAGATGTGACCTTCGATAAAAGCGTTATGCTGGCGGTGCCTATGATGTTCTATAAGTCGGCAAAATATGAAGGACGTGGCGGAAGTATCTTTGACGGAAAGGTGGACAGCTATGATGCGCTGGATGAAGTATGGAGCCAGTGGATGGATGCGCTGAGAGCAGGAAGAGCCAAAACATATATTCCGGACTGTCTGGTTCCGAGGGATCCGGAAACAGGAGCTGCGATAACACCGAATCCGTTCGATAACAGATATTTTGCAGCAGAAGGAGACCAGCGCGAAGGGCAGAAAAACGTAATCAGTACAGACCAGCCGAGCATTCCTCATGACAGCTATCAGGCTTCCTACTGTACGGCACTGGACCTTTGCCTGCAGGGGATCATCAGTCCTTCTACACTGGGGATTGATGTAAAAAAACTGGATAATGCAGAAGCGCAGCGTGAAAAGGAAAAAACAACGCTGTACACAAGAAACATTATCGTGGAAACTCTTCAGACAGTATTGCCACAGGTAGTATCCATGTGTATCAACGCATATCACCTGATGAAGAATGAGGCAGTGGAAAGTGTAGAGGTAAATCTCCCATTTGGAGAATATGCCAATCCTTCATTTGAATCTCAGGTGGAAACAGTTGGTAAGGCAAAGCAGAGCGGAATCATGAGCATTGAGCGCTGTGTGGAGGAACTATACGGTGACAGTCTGGACGATGATTGCAAACGAGAAGAAATCGCAAGGCTCAAGGCAGAGCAGGGGATTCAGAGCATTCCGGAGCCGGAGATCAGAACGGATGCAGGAGAATTCAGGATAAACGGATTTACTGGAGGTAGTGATGGAAGTAAAAGTAGCGAAAAAAACATACCGGATGAACCGGGAGGAGTACCAGGGGCTTCTGAAGGTGGCCAGTGAGCAGGTACCGAAAGGAATCTATGCAGTGGAAAAAGGTAATTATGCGGAACTTCGCTGTGATCATTGTACCAGCGTCACGCAGATCAAGACATTGACCAGACAGTTCAGAAGCCAGGGATTCAAGGTATATGCAAACGGCAGGTGATTAGATGCCTAAGATAAATTCAGAATATGATATCGGAGCAGCATTCGAAGCTATTGAGAATGAACTCATTGCTTCCATGATCCGGAATATGCGAAGACATAAGATTGAGGAAATCGATGAAGATAAGCAGTGGTCCATGTGGCAGACAGAGCAGCTCCGGTCGTTGGAAAAGTACAGAAAAGAGAATCAGGAACGATTTGGTACAAAATTTAAAGACATTAATAACCGGATCGAAGTGCTGATCAGTACTGCCAGGGATGAAGGAGATATGGAGCAGGAGATAGCCATACTGGAGGCTATAAAGAAAGGTTTCCCAGCAGGAAGAGTAAGTCCGGGAGCATCGGCGGCATTCTTCCGGTTGAACCAGAGGAAGCTGGAGGCGCTGATCCGGGCGACCACATCAGACATGGAAAAGGCTGAGACAGCCGTCCTGCGCATGGCAAATGACCAATATCGTAAGATTATTTTTAATGCTCAGGTATATGCCAACAGTGGAGCAGGGACTTATGAGAAGGCGGTAGACATGGCTACAAAGGATTTCATTGCCGCAGGTCTTAACTGTGTGGAATATGCCAATGGATCCAGACACACATTGGCAGACTATGCGGACATGGCAATACGGACAGCCAGTAAGCGTGCATACCTGCAGGGGGAAGGGCAGAAAAGGCAGGAATGGGGGATATCCACGGTGATCATGAATAAGCGTGGAAATCCCTGCCCCAAGTGTTTACCGTTTGTTGGTAAGATACTGATCGATGATGTATGGAGCGGTGGAAGCGCCAAGGATGGACCATATCCCCTGATGAGCGCGGCAATAGCAGCAGGACTATACCACCCTAGATGCAGAGACAGCCACACTACCTATTTTCCAGAACTGGAGGATTTGGATAATGAATACAGTAAAAAGGACATAGAAGATATCGAAGAACAGAACAGGAAAGAAGCAAGACAGCAATATGCAGAGAGACAGGAGAAAAAATTCCATAGATTAGCATCATTTTCACTGGATCCGGAGAATAAAAGCAAGTACCGTGCGAAGGAAAAAGAATGGAGTCAGGAAACGGAAGACCGGTATAAAGTTCCTGATGAGGTGAAAGTGCCGAGATCGGATACTCCGCAGATCATGATCGATTTAGTGGATCAGTACACAAGAGATGAGTGCATCAAGATAGATGAACTGTCAGAATATGCATTTTCGTATGATCTTGATAATGATTTGATAATTATCAATCCGAGACATCCGCAGTATGAAGAGGAGAACTACAAGCATGTGCTGGCGCATGAAATAGCCCATAGAATTGATCATAATGAGTATGGCAGTCCCATGTATGCTGAATTCGCAGAGGCAATAAAAAATACAGAAAACAAAATATTGCAAAAAAAGGAGAAGTATCAACGGAGACTTGCTGTAAATGGTGATTTAGAGTACAATTACTTCATCAGTGATATAATGTCATGCATAACAGACAATGTGATTACAGGAGTATACAGACATGAATCACAATACATAGGTAAACCCGGATATGCGGAGTCGGAGATATTTGCGGATATATATGCTGCATTGTATCAGTCGGATGATATAACTGTAGAATTCATAAAAAGTGAATTGCCAGAGCTATATGAAGCATTTATGAAAGTGCTAAAGAGGTAATTATGTTCAAAAAAGAATTTGTTGAAAAAATGAAAAACGATGAGGAACTGCAGGAGTTGCGCAGGAAAGTATTATCCTTCTCCGAAAAAATGGGAGATGCCGCATACATCATCGGAAAAGATAAAAGCTATGAGGATTATAAAGAACGTTTGCGAAGAATGGTAAAAGAACATGAAGCCACCGGTCAGTAGATTGGTGGTATTTTTATCTCGAAAAAAGAAAATTGCACCGGTGCAACAAATAATCTGGAATCAACACGCTTCATGGCGTGTTTTTTTATGCCCAAACACGAGCAAGGCAATAAACTGCAGCGTGACCGGAGACACCGAAGACAATGGATCGCAGTAAGGGTGACACCCTCAAAATGGAAAGGAGCACGTTATGTTTTACAAGACAGTAAGAAGATTCTTAGACCCCGATGGAAGCCAGGGCGGAGCACCGGCAGGAGAACAGACTGATCAGCAGTCACAGCAGAATGCAACACCGCAGATTGACTATGGGAAAATCCAGCAGATGTTGGATGGAACGCTTGCGGCAAAAGAGGATACGGCATTGAAAGCCTATTTCAAGCAGCAGGGACTTTCCCAACAGGAGGTGGAACAGGCTATAGCAACCTTCAAGGAACAGAAGGCGGCAAATCAGCCGAATGTGGAAGCATTGCAACAGCAGGCTGCAACCGCAGCAGCTGAGGCAAGACAGGCACAGATCCAGCAGGCAGCGACGATGGCAGCAGTCGGACTGGGAATCAGCGTAACATCCATTCCCTATGTACTGAAGATGGCAGATTTCAGCCAGACAGTAGGACAGGATGGAAAGATCAGCAATGAGAAACTTACGGAAGCCCTGAATAAGGTGCTAGAGGATATTCCTGCATTAAAGCCGCAGGAGACAGATACTACAGGTTTCCTTCATGTAGGGACAGGCGGAGATCCTTCGCAGCATACACAGCAGGCAACCGTACAACAGCAACAGACACCGACCAAAAGATGGAATCGGTGGAACTAAGGAAAGGAAGGTATAAGATATGCCTAATTTAAACTATGCACAGCAGTGGAGTCCTGAACTCCTGCAGATTCTGATGCAGGGAGCGTTAACCTCTCCCTTCATTACATCTAATGTAAGATGGCTGGATGCGAAGACATTCCACTTTACACAGATGAGCACCACTGGTTATAAGAATCACAAGAGAACCGGTGGTTGGAACATGGGATCCTTCGATCAGACAGATGTTCCGTTTACAGTAACCCATGACAGAGACGTTCAGTTCCTGGTAGACAAGGCAGATGTGGATGAGACCAACGCAACTGCATCCATGCAGAATATCTCCAGAACCTTCGAACAGACTCAGGTAGTGCCTGAGACAGATGCCCTGTTCTTCTCCCGTGTGGCACAGGTGGCACAGAAGACGGAGGGATATCACAGCCAGACCGCTATTTCTGCTTATACCAAGGCAAAGGTATTCGGAATGCTGAAGGACATCCTTGCGAAAGGAAAGTTGAGACGGTACAAGGCAAATGGTAGCCTGCTCACGTATGTGGCCAGTCCTATTATGGATGCACTGGAGCAGTCCACTGAGTTTACCCGTAAAATTGAACTTACACAGATCGCTGAGGGTGGTATCGGCATCGAGACCAGAGTAACGGAAATCGATGGTGTACCCATCATGGAAGTTATCGACGATGAGCGTTTCTATGATGCTTTCGACTGGGAGCCTACTGAGGGCGGATTTGCTCCGCTGAAAAAGGTGGCCGAGGACACCAGTAACCACGTTGCTGCTGTAACCGGAGCTCATAAGATCAATGTACTGGTGGCATGCGGACAGACATGTAAGACGGTTCCTAAGATTGCTTCTATCTATTATTTCAATCCCGGAACACATACAGAAGGAGACGGATACCTGTACCAGAATAGATCTCTGTCTGATACCTTTGTGTTCCCCAATGGACGTGACGGCAAGGTGGATAGCGTCTATGTAGATGTGGATACCATGGAGTACACCGGGGAGTAAGGAGGGCATATGTCCTATAAACCTTATGTAAGAAAAGAAGAGTACACAGAGATCTATAATGGCAGCGTGATTCCTGACGGAGAGCTTGAAAGAGCACTTCGTCAGGCCTGCCGGCATATTGACAGTCTGACATTTAACCGGATTGTGGCAGCAGGATTCGATCATCTGACAGCTTTTCAGCAGGAGACCATCAAAGAGGTTGTCTGCATGCAGGCAGATTTCGAATATGAAAATGCAGATGAAATCAATACGATTTTATCCAGCTATAGCATTAATGGAGTATCCGCACAGTTCGGAAGTTCCTGGAATGTTTTCATGGAAAAAGGTATTGCCATGAAGCGGGATGTGTATTCGTTACTGACTCAGACAGGCCTGTGTTGCAGAATTGCGAGGTGATCCTATGAAATATCCATGTTTGGTGCCTAAAAGATTATGTAAGACAGATATCTCTGTTGCGATAGATCAAGAAGGACTGAACGAATACGGGGAGCCATTGAAGCCAGTGGAGTATTACGGACAATGTAACTATCAGGACAAGGCAAAAACTGTGCTGACCACGGAGAAGAAACTGATAGAGATCACCGGAACAGCATTGTTTCCCGGAGATATTTGTCCTGATCTTCCGGTCATATCCGGAGGCAGTGCTGTGATATTTGGGGGTAAGCGCAGGATTCTTGAGGGTCGTAAGGCGAGAAACCCGGATGGAACAGTCAACTATACGGAGGTGATGCTGATATGATCAGTGTAAATTCCACAGTAAAGCTGAATTTTCCGAAGATCCAACAGCTGACGAAAGCACAGGTGATGGCTTTAGAGCAGACTGCGGAGGCATTACATACCAATGTAGTGCAGGCCCAGGTATTTCCGAGGGATACCGGTAATCTGCAAAATGAGAGTACTTTTGTGGATTACTCTGAGAGCAGTCAGGGAAAAGTCAGTATCATTTCCAGTACGCCATACGCAAGACGCCTTTATTTTCACCCGGAATATCATTTCCAGAAGACGGAGAATCCGAATGCAAGAGGTGAATGGTATGAGGACTGGATTTCTGGGAAGAAATCAGAGTACTGCCAAAAGGCATACAAACAAATATACAGGAGGATTGCCGGATTATGATGTTATCGGATGTACGAGATTATGTGGAATCCCTTGAACTGGCAGATCAGGTATATATGGGTAGCCTGCCGGACAAGCAGGAAAAGTCCATTGGAGTTTATAATAGCAAGCATCAGCAGGAGTATAAGACAGCACTGGGAGGACCCCAGCTTGCGTCTTACGGGACAAAATATGTCAGCCTGTTGATTCACTGGAATAATTCGCCCCGCTTGTCGGAAAAGGCAGCCATGACTGTATTTGAGGCAGTGGAGACTGCAAGAAATGTAACGGTCAACGATGAGTTGATAAAATTTATACAGCCTCTCTATGAACCCCAGGATGTCGGAAAGGATGATGCCGGTATCTGCGAATGGGTCATAGAGATGGCTGTTATTTATGAGAAAGGAAAAGGTGAAAAAGAATGAGTACACCTATTACAGGAGTATACCCCTGTTATGAAAACCAGTTCCAGATCGATGCTGCGGAAAGCGGAGCTGAAAAAAATATGGTTAATATTGCGGACTGTGAGACATTCAGCGTATCCTTCGACAATGGAGTAGAGGAATGGCATCCTTTTACGGAAGCAGGATGGGTAAGACGTCTGCTTACCAGTAAAGGTGTCACGATTTCCGTGACTGCAAAAAGGAACGTTGGAGATGCCGGTAACGATGCTGTAGCGTCTCTTGCATGGGTAAACGGCCGCTCCGCAGAGAAAAATGTCCAGTGGACGTTCCCGGATGGAACGGTGGTTAAATTTAACGGGGCAGTTATCAACGTGAAAAATATCGGCGCTGGAGACTCTACAGCCGTGGCTCCTCTGGAGTTTGATATTATGAGCAACGGCAAACCGGAGATTTCTACAGCAGCATAAAAACAGGAGGCTATTATGGCAAAGAAAATCGTAGATATTACAGAAAAACTGAATTTTGATGAGAATCCGGTATTGAAGGTGAAGGATGTCACCATAGAAGTCAATTCCGATGCAGCCACTGTACTGAAGATCATGGGTCTTTTTTCAAAGGGTACATCAGCTAAAGAAGTGTTGGCGGTATATGAACTGATTTTCAATGAGAAGGATCGGAAAAAGATCGATAAACTGAATCTCCAGTTTAAGGATTTACAGACGATCATCATGGCAGCAGTAGACCTGATCACGGGAGATGAAGAGCCGGGAGAGCAGTGACCCGTACTATGATCTGATCGGAGATTACAGTCTGATCGTATCATCCTTCCAGGCGCAGTACGGGATCCGGCTGTCGAAAGAAATTGATACCATGAAGTGGGATGAGTTTAAGGACCTTCTTATCGGAATCGGACCGGAGACATCTCTGGGACGGATCGTAGCAATCCGGGCCGAGGAGGATAAGGATATCTTAGACCATTTTACTCCGGAACAGCACAGAATCAGGAATGAATGGCGTGCAAACAGAGCAAAAAAGGTAACGCCTGATAATATGGCGGCAGTCCTTGATCAACTGAAGAATGCGTTCATTTCTCTGGCAGGGGGCGATATACATTGAAAAAGTAGATAAGAAAAAAGTAGTGTGTCCTTACTGTGGGCATCCGGTGAATGCAATGCAGACGGAAGATGCACATTGCAGGGGAATCTATTTCCGCTGTAAAAATAAGGACTGTAAAAAGATTTTTGAGTTGAAGTTATAAGACGCTGTGCCGATGTGCCTGTCTTAGAAGGCAGGCTGGTTATGAGTGAAGCTACAAGCGTTGGACAGATCGGATTAGATCTGGTCGTAAATAAAAAAGATTTTAATAAGCAGATGAGCGGCATCCAGAACCTTGCTACGAAAGTAGGTAAGAAACTGGCTGCCGCTTTTGCTGTAAAAAAGCTCGTAGATTTCAGCGAGAAATGCATCGAACTGGGATCAGATCTGAGTGAAGTGCAAAATGTTGTGGATGTAACATTCCCGGCAATGTCGAAGCAGGTAGATAAATTTGCGCAGAATGCCGCAACTGCATTTGGACTGTCCGAGACGATGGCCAAGAGGTACACAGGTACCTTCGGTGCTATGGCCAAGGCTTTCGGGTTCAGCGAGAAGCAGGCATACGATATGTCTACCACCCTGACAGGGCTGGCGGGAGATGTGGCATCCTTTTATAACATATCTCAGGACGAAGCATATACAAAGCTGAAATCGGTATTCACTGGAGAAACAGAGAGTCTGAAAGATCTTGGTGTCGTCATGACGCAGACGGCACTGGATGCCTACGCTATGGCCAACGGCTACGGGAAGACCACTGCGGCTATGTCGGAGGCAGAAAAGGTAGCCCTACGGTATTCCTTTGTTCAGAGTAAACTGGCGACGGCATCTGGGGACTTTATGCGGACTTCTGATGGCTGGGCCAATCAGGTCAGAATCCTGAAGCTGCAGACTGAGTCTTTTATGGCGGCAATCGGTCAGGGGCTGATCAATGTCCTGACACCAGCTATCAAGGTGATCAATACCCTGATGGGGAAATTGGTACAGCTGGCGAATGTATTTAAAGCGTTTACAGATAAATTTGCCGGAAAGAAAGGTAATGATGTAGCCACAGGGATGGCGGCCGCGGAGGATGCGTCTGCCGGGATCAGTGATAATATTAATGCCGCAGGAAAAGCAGCTAAAAAGTTAGGCGGATTACTTCAGTCGGATGAACTGGATTTACTCTCCCAAAAGACAGATTCCTCTTCGGCATCCGGAGGATCTGCAGGAATAGATATCGCTGGTTTGCAGACTTCCACGCAGGAGGCTGAAGCCAGTGCGGATAAAATTTCGAAAAAACTCTCTGACGCATTCAAGATTCCCGGTGTCAAAAATTTTGCAGATCAGTTCAACAATGGTCTGAAAAAGATTGATTTCGGAAATCTGAAGGATAATTTTTCAAGAATCATGGCTCAGATGGATCCATTGGCCAAAACTACAGTCAGAAACATTGAGACAATCATGGATCCGCTGGGAGGATATCTCGGAAACAGAATCGGAAATAAGATTGCTGTTACAGCCAAAGCGGTAGACCTGGGGCTGGATGGAATTGCAAGCTATCTGGAGCGCAACAGGAAAAAGATAGAATCCTGGAGCAGTGATGTAAGCCAGTCTATTGCGAACGGATTTACTAATCTTACGGATATCAATGAGCAGATATACAATAATCTGCTCGGGGCACTGGATAAAGCAGGACCTGATATTGTAAACGGAATCAATGATATTCTGACAGGCTGTACTGGATTTGGAATGTCACTGGGAACAATCTTCGCGGAAGGGTTTGAAATTTCCACAGAACACACATCCCAGTGGATGAAAGACAATCAGGAACTGATAGAAGGTACGCTCACAGATCTGTTTGATTTCGGTGGAGAATGTGCTTCGCTGGTAGGAGAGATTGTGGGAGGACTTGGTAGTTCTCTTACGGACTGGTGGGAGTCTCAGGGAAGCAGTACTTTTGGAAATATTGTAGATGCCTGGAATGATATCAAGAAAACGGTTTTAGAACTGTGGAATGATATTGCGATGCCGGTACTGAATCATGCCAAGGAAGCGTTACAGGAACTATGGGAAGAAAATCTCAGACCACTATGGGACAACATTCTTGATCTGATTAGCTCAGTAGGTGATTTCCTTGCAGCCGCGTGGAGTACCGTAATCAAACCAATTATCGGGTATCTGGCACCGACAATCAAGCAGGTGGCAGACATTGTGATAAACATCATGAGTACCGTATTCGTAACCGTGTCAGACATTATATCTGGAGCCATGAAAATACTGGGAGGACTGTTGGACTTCCTCACCGGAGTGTTTACAGGCAACTGGAAAAAGGCATGGGAAGGCTTGCTGAAAATACTGGACGGCATTTGGCAGCAAATCTGGGGAGTGATTAAGGGAGCATGCAACCTGATCATTGACGGTGTGAATGCCATGATTTCACTGATATATTCTACACTGCGCAATGTGGTAAATGGAATCGGAAGCGTTGCAAAGAAGGCAGGAGATCTGGTTGGAAAAGACTGGGGCTTCGAAATGCCGAGTGATCCACCGCAGATACCTAAATTGTGGAATGGTGGATATGTCAAGGCTAATACGCCACAGCTTGCTATGATCGGTGATAATAGGCATCAGGGAGAAATTGTATCACCGGAAGATAAGTTACAGAAAATGGCATTAAGCGCAGCACAGGCGGCAGCGGGATCGGGAGGATCCATATCTGCGGAAAAGCTGGATAAGATCATTACATTGCTGGAGACTATCATCGGAATATTGGCGTCAGGCAATACGATAGAAATCAATGGCGTAAAATTTGCGGAACTACTGAAAAAGATAAACAGGGAGTACTTTAAGGCAACTGGAAATTACCTGTTGCTGGATGTATAAGGAGACAGCAGGATGGCATTTCAGGCATGGTTATTAAAAGTGGGAGATACTGATATTTCAAAGTATGTAGATATTGAGACCTATAAGGTGAGTCCGGATCAGCGTGCAGATCTGGACTCTGACAGAAATGGTTTGAATATTTTATACCGGGAAGTTGCAGATCATTATACAACAAAAATTGAGTTCAATACGATTCCACTGGAAGCATGGGAAATGACAGAATTTCTACAAGCAATGGAAAAAGCGTACATAAAGGAGAAGGAAAGAAAGGTTATTGTAACTTATTTCGATGTAAATACCGGAGGATATAAATCGGGAGAAATGTATGTACCAAATTATACAGTAGAGACAAAAAGTTGGAATGGTATGGAATTATGGTATAAGCCATTACGTGTTGCGTTCCAGGAGTATTAAGAGGGAGAGGGAATGATAGATTATAAATATAAAGATTTTTATAATGATACATCCGTATCCAAAAGAATGCAGATACAATGTAGTGACGGGAGTGTACTGAATGAAGATGACTGGAAAGGTGAAAGTGCAGAACTTACTGAGAGACTATGCTCAGAGAGTGAACTAAGTTTTGGCAGGTGTGAGGCGAGTACTTTTAAACTGAGAGTCAGGGAACGAATAGTACCTCTTGCCGGAAAAAAGATAACCGTATCCGTAACATTGGAAGGAGCCGAAGAGGCTCCTTTTATGATGGGAGTTTATAAAGTAGATTCTGATGTACCTACAGCAGATAGAAGATGTCGGGATATTGTAGCCTATGATGCCATGTACGACATCCTAAATGCAGAGGTATCCGGGTGGTATAACAGCCTGACATTTCCAATGACGCTTAGACAGTTCAGAGATAGCTTTTGTGCTTATGTCGGTGTGGAACAAGAAGAAATCACACTGGTCAACGATGATATGGTGGTAGAAAAAACTATCGATCCGGGAGAGCTCCCGGGGAAAACGGTTATTGAATCCATCTGCGAGATTAACGGATGTTTTGGGCACATCGGTAGAAATGGAAAACTGCGGTATGTGGTGCTGGAACAGATGATCGAGGGTCTGTACCCCGCAGATGATCTGTATCCGGCAGATGACCTTTACCCTGCGGATCCGGTGGGGACCACGGAGGTATCCAAAAGTAATTACATCTCCTGCCAGTATGAGGACTTTGTTTGTCAGCATATTACTAAGTTGCAGATCCGCCAGGAAGAAAATGATATCGGGGCAATCTCCGGTACCGGGAATAACGGTTATATTATCGAGGATAATTTTTTAGTATACGGCAAGTCTGCGACGGATTTGCAAACGATAGCTGACAGAGTCCTTAGGGTAATCGGTGTCGTATGGTACCGACCAGCACAGGTAGAAGCCCGAGGTAATCCCTGCCTGGAGGTAGGGGATGGCATCTTGTTGCACACGACTCGGGAGACCATTTATACCTATATACTGCAGCGCACATTAAAAGGCATACAGGCACTTCGTGACAGCTATACGGCGGAGGGCGAGGAATACAGGACCGGACAGGTCAATGGCATTATGAAGTCCATCATCCAATTGAAGGGTAAGTCGAATGTCCTTACCCGGACAGTGGAAGAGACCCGGCTGGAAATGAAAGATATCGAAAATGACTTATCTACAGAGATAAAAGTGGTAGCAGGAGAGGTTGAATTAAAGGTATCGAAAGATAATCTTATTGCAGAAATAAATCTGACACCGGATAAGGCACTGATCAAGGCTGAGAGGATAGATCTGGTCGGGCTTGTAAATGCAGATGAGATGGTGATCAAGTACGCGACCATCGAAACCTTGAATACTACCAAACTGGAACTAAACAACCTGATTGCCACCAAGGCAACCATCGACTCTCTCAATGCCGTCAGTGGCCGCGTAGGATCACTGGAGGCGGATCATGTGACTACATCTGATCTGTCAGCCGTATCAGCCCGTCTGAGCAACGTGGAAGCCAACTATATCAGCGCCAGCACTGTAAAGGCAGACTACATGGAGGTATCCAACTGGACATCCTCTGGGGTGATTAAAGCGGACAGAATCAGCGCTGCGACTATCATAAATAAGCTATCAAGCGTTGATCTGGTCAGCGTAAGAGCAATGGGTGTCAGCGGGTACATGAATTATAAAGGTACAGTAGTTGCGTGGAGAACAAAAACCATTAGTGGGACTGTTATAACTTATTTGGGACCGGAGGATTAAGAGATATGAGCAATTTAGAAATCAAGGAATTTAGTCAGGCAATCGCAAATTTTGTAGAAGCATCTCCGTTGCCGGAGGAAGTTAAGCGCATGGCATTGCAGGAGAATTTGGCACGTCAGGAGCAGAAAGCCAGGGATGCATTACTGGCGGAGATTGCGGCTCGGGATGCCGAGGAGCAGGAGGTGAAGCAGGATGCAGAAAGCGTATGATTGGGAAGAGAACTATTGGGAGAATAAGCCATCGACCAAGACACCAGTAAATAAAACCAACTTGGACAAGCTAAGTAATGCGATTCGCACTATTGATGAGCGTGTGATTACTCTGGACCTGACTAAGCTGTCAAAGATAGAAGCTAATGGGATGATCACGGGTATTACTCTTAATCAGGATACCGGAGATATTACGATTACGTATTATTCTGGTGCAAGTAGTGTTTTGCATACTCTGATGGCTCAGATTGCCATTAACTTCGGATACGATCCAGTTACTGAGCGGCTTATCATTTACTTAAAGGACGGAAGCGAACAGTACATAGATCTGTCTGCACTTATTACGCAGTTTGAATTTCTTGATTCGGGCACCGTTTACTGGTCCATTGGAGATGATGGAAAAGTAAAGGCAGACATCAAGAACGGAAGCATTACTGCAGATAAACTGCAGCCGAACTATCTTGCAGACATCACAGTGCAAGCAGAAACAGCAACACAGCAGGCATCTGCGGCGGCATCATCTGCAGCACAGGCCAAGATAGATGCGGATCGAGCAGAATCGTATGCAAAAATCACTGAACCTAAGTTCTATCTGGATGAAACCACGATGAACCTTTATATGAAGGATGGCGCAGGAGTGGATTTTGTAGTAGTTGATAATGTTTTATATTGGAAGGTAGCATAAGGAGGACAATGACATGGCAGCACCGGAAGGTTACAATGCTCTCGGAAAAATCGGAATATCTTACAAAGGAGAATATGCATCCAATACCGCGTATGAGCGGCTGGATGCAGTGGCACATAACGGAAGCACATATCTTGCCATCAAAGATGCTCCGGATGGAGCACCGAGGGATGATAAGCTCAACTGGATCTATTTGGCCAAGGGATTTAGTGGAGACATCGGAGACTCAGAAATCGCGTTTACTGAGGCGGAGAACCGCGAGAACATTAATACGGGCGAGAGCGTAAAGACGGTCTTTGGCAAGATTAAAAAGTTTTTTGCAGACTTGACCGCACCGGCCTTTGCTCAGATGATCACATCCAAGGATGATCTGCTGGCTACTAAGGCAGCAGGATATGTGCCGGATGCCAAGGCGGTAGCAGATGCATATACTGAGTTAAATGGCAATTTAAATGGTTTGAAATTTGCATCAATATCAACATCTGTTACTCTATTAGTGGCGAATAAACAGTCCTTTTTAGGCTCCTTGTCTGACTTTGGATTGCCAAATAATGCAAATGTATTTGGGGTGTTTGCAAATTGTGATTGGGCAGTTAATGTAAGATTTGCAAGTAATAGCAAGTTTTATGCATATCAAATTGCAAACGTAAGTCATGATACAGTTTTTAAATTGAACTTTATTGTGGCATATAAGTAACTTATTTGCTATTCTTCATATGAATTTAACCGAAAAATTTAAAAGCTCCGCCATATACGCCATTTGTAGATCCGTTGTATTTTACCGTAATCGTGCCTTGATTATTATACTCGACAACCATAGTATCCGATTTTGATATAGTATGAGCACTAACCACATCAGCATATCTTGATGCTACACAAACACAAGTGTCTGCTGTAGATATACGGTTAAAGATAATAAGCCATACTTCATTATTTTTTACCAGTCCCAAAAGAGAACCATTAGAACTCTTGACATAACTGCTAGTATCTAATTTAGTGTTTAACTTGCCATTTAACGAAGTAAATCAGATGGCGGGCGCGGCCAGAACAGCGCCAGAAAGGAGCCCACATGGGTTATATTTTATACAAAGATAAAATTGAGGAGCCCGCACAGCAGGTCATAGTATCGGTAGAGAGTCCTCACGTAGTCCGGATCGCCGCAATGGGTGACGCGGAAGCCCCGGAGATAAACACCAGTGGATTTAAACTCTATTTGGATCCGGATTGTAAATACCCGTTGGATCAAGGAGAATATGAGGCATACACTACACTCTATCGGAAGGGAGATAACTGGCATGAGTTATCAGATGACGGATCCGTCTACACCGAGCCGGAAGTTGCACCGGTGCAACCGGAGTTGACAGAAGAGGAGAAAGCGGAACTGGCCAGACAGCGGCAGATCAGCCAGCTGACGGCACAGATTGCAGACCTTAAGGCCCGGATCGCTGCGAGCGACTATAAGGTGATTAAAACCTACGAGTATGCTCTTTTGGGTGAGCAGACCGGGTACGACATGGAGGCTGTCCATGCAGAGAGACAGGCTCTCCGGGATCAGATCAATACATTGGAGACACAACTGGCAGGTCTGACAGCGGCCACAGAGTAGGAGGCCGCCTATGAGAGTGAGAGACGGTCCTGACACAATTACATAGTAACCAAGAGCCAAGAGCCGATTGCTTCCCGAGCCGGGAGGTGACCGGCTCACATATTATAAAAATAAGAAAGTGAGGTCTATATTATGGACAAAGTAAAAGCAACTGTGATTGCAGCATTATCTGTGTTAATGAGTTGGCTGGGGATCTTGACAATCCCGGTATTACTGCTGGTGGGATGCAATATTATTGATTACATTACCGGACTGATGGCAGCAAAATTTAGGGAGGACGGAGGTATCAGTAGCTATAAGAGCATCCGTGGCATCTACAAGAAAATAGGCATGTGGATGCTGGTAATTGTCGGAGCATTTGTGGATGTGTTAATACAGTACAGCGTCGAGTGTGCCGGTATTGAAATTGCAGTACCATTTGTGGTTGCAACGGTGGTAGCGGTATGGCTGGTGGTTAATGAGCTGATCAGCATCCTGGAAAACCTGAAGGATAGTGGGGTAAAGATCCCTCCGTTTTTGATGCCGCTCATGAAATATATCAATCGCAAAGTAGAAGATAAGGCCAAGCTGATAGAAACAGAGCAGGAGGAGTAAATTATGATGAAAGGTATTGATGTAGCAAAATGGAACGGAAACATCGACTGGAATAAGGTAAAGGCAGCAGGTGTAGAATTTGCAGTTTTGAAGGTTATCAATAAGTCCAATAAGACCGAAGAGGCATTTGTCAGAAATTATGCTGGAGCAGCTGCAGAGGGACTGCCCATTGATGTCTACAATTATCTGTACACCATAACAGAGACGGCAGCGAGGACAGCGGCAAAAGCAGTGGTAAACACACTCGCCGGTAGAAAGGTCGGCAAGGTGTGGGCGGATGCTGAGGATGCCTGCCTTAAAAATAAAGGCATTCAGTTGATTCGGATTCTTAACACCTATAAGGCGGTGATCGAGGCGGCTGGTTATGAGTTTGGCGTGTATACTGGTTTGTCCTTTTACAACAGTTATATCAAACCTTACAAGGCTTATATTGACTGTGATTTCTGGATTGCAAGATATCCGTCTACTAGGAATATGACAATTGCTATGGACCCGCCGGCATCCAAAAAACCGGCTATCTGTCATAATCTTTGGGGCTGGCAGCATTCCAGCCGCGGTAGAGTGCCTGGTATCAGCGGATATGTAGATCTGGATATCTGCTATACAAAGGTGACCAGTAGCGGAATCGTGCAGTCCACTACGGCATATTATCCCAGATACACCGGCACATCCGGATCCATTGTGGCGGCACTTAATGCTGTAGGGGTAAGCTCCAGCTATGCAACGAGAAAGTTGATTGCAAAGGAAAATGGCATTACTGGATATGTGGGATCAGCTAGGCAGAATACACAGATGATGACACTGCTGAAAAGTGGTAAGCTCAAAAGAATTTGATTAGAGGAGGTGGAGAACGTGGAGGAGTGTTCTCCACCTTTTTTTGTGAAAAAATATTAAACTACCAGTTGAATTCAAAGGGAACATGATATATTATCATAAAAATAGAAAATGTCAAGGAAAAATTGCCTGGATATATTGACAAGAATATATTATTTGTGATACATAAATAGTATAAAAGGTGTGTAAAATATGGGGGAGGAAAAGCATAGAGGTGTATGTTGAGGCGAGTTCATAAATTTTGTTTGAATGCGCCTTTTTTAGTAACATAAGTTCAATTACAAAGGAAAATTAAAATGAAATTAAATCAGCCAGTAAAAAGAATAATTGTAGGATTTGAAGAAAAAATTCAGAATAAAGAAATAAAAATTATTATAAATTATTTCGAAAATGAATTAAAAAATAGAATTCCGGGATATGTTTTTCTCATAAAAGAAGGTAATGATGCGATTGCATTTGAAACGGAAGATAATGAAACATTGATGAAATTGCGGGATGAAATAATTACATATTTCATGAAACGTAAAAAGAAATTCAAAATGATACTTGATATTATCATAAAAATAAATTTAGAAGATTATGGATCATTTGAGTTTGTTTCTAAATATTTCAATAGCCCATATGATGAAGCTAAGATTATGTGTTATGAAACCAAATTTATATATATTGAAGATGGTCAATATATCATGATGACAATAGGAGCTATTGGAGATAAAGAAATAAGTGTAGATGCCGCCGAAGAACTAACAGATAAAGATAATGTTCTAGAAAAATATGAAGGCATTGTAGCGGCAATTAGAAAAGTGATAAATTATTAAGCGAGAATAATACTATGAGAAACGAAAGCACAGTCAAAAAAGAAGATTTTACAAATATTATAGATTGTTCAAATTTTTTTCAAGAAAGAAGTACGACTGAACAATTCGTATATCAGTTTATTGAAAAGGTACGAGAGGAAGAAAGAGAAAAAGCAGTTAATCAAGCTGATGACATAGCACAGAAAAAAATAAAAGAATTGGAGTTGGAATGTATGTTTAAGGAGAAAAGATTGCAAAATTGCATACCAACAAAATTATTTTTCCCCCTTTTTATTGCAATGGGTATTACCTGTATTGCTTTAACAGTGACAATCATGCAGATTTTATTGAATTCTAAAGTAGTAGATTACTATATTCTTTTGTTTATTATGGTTGGGGGAATTGGGTTATCGCATACATCAATTGCTATTTTGAAAGGATGGAAGAGGTTTATTTGTGGTGAAGCAGATAATTAGTTTTCTTAGTAGTATAAAAAAACTGGAGTTAAACACGGATGAAGGAAAAATAAATTTTACATGGGGGTTGGTACTAATTGTTTTGGCAATAGCATTAACAAGTAGTGAGTGGCTATTGAAAATAATTGCATTTGTTGTCGGGACTATAAAAACGATAGTGTTAAAGACTAATATTGTAGAAAAATATGAGGAAAGTAATGCCTTTTGGCTGATAGTAATAACAATATTTTTTTATATTATCTGCATATGGAGTTTATTTTTGTTTGATCGAATGAAAAGAAAAAGCAAAAGAGAAATGGATAATACTGAAGAAATAAAAGCGCCACAAGAAAAACTATAAAAAATATCTAGAGTAATTTTTGACTCGAGAGAGCTTACAGATACTTGGAAAGAGAGAGGATTGCGAAAGCGGTCCTCTTTTTATATACAAAAATAGTAGCTGTATTTCCGTTCACGGTGGTGCAAACCCCGGGGCCACATATAATGAAAGAAAGGAAAGCGAGGATGTTCTGGCGCTGACACTGGCGGTGGGGAGTATTTTGGAGGAAAATGGAGTGGATGTGTATTATACCAGAACCACGGATGTCTACGAGTCCCCGTACCAGAAAGCACAGGAGGGAAACGAGGTGGGAGGAGACTATTTTGTCTCGATCCATCGGAATTCCAGTCCTTATCCGAACCAGTACAGTGGCGTGGAGAGTCTGGTCTACAACCGCTACGGGGCGGCGGCCCGGATGGCGTACAATATCAATGCCAGACTGGAACAGGTGGGGTTCGTGAATCTGGGAGTAAACGAGCGGCCGAATCTGGTGGTGTTAAACAGCACGAATATGCCGGCGGTGCTGGTGGAGGTTGGATTTATCAATACGGATGCAGACAACGAACTCTTCGACAGCCGGTTCGATGAGATCGCCCGTGCCATTGCTGATGGAATTCTGGAGAGTGTTCAGCCCACACTACATTCATAAAAGCGTCTGCTGCGCAGCCGGCGCCGCTTTGGCGGCTCACCTTTTATTTCATTTGCGTGAAGCTCCGCTCATAGAATACCACAAACGAGACTTAGAATGCGAGCATCCTAAGTCTTGTCTGCGGCATCCTATGGCTGAACTTTTTACCTAAACCTTACAAATATCTTACCGTACTGCGATATTATGTGAATTTCCTTCATGCTAGTATGTCCTTGTAATCAAGAAAAAGAAAAAACAAACAACATGGAGGAACATTATTATGAGAGTAAGACACAGTAAAGGATTAGCTCTGGTAGGAGCATGTATTTTATTTGCCATGAGTCTGGCAGCCTGCGGCAACAGTGACACTGCAGCAGATGCAGCAAACACAGCATCTTCCGCAGAAGTAAGCAGCGTTGCAGAGAGCACCGTAGCAGAGAGCAGCGTAGCTGCACCCGCTGAGACCACCACAGATCTGTCCGGCAGCATTTCCATGGTAGGAAGTACTTCTATGGAGAAATTAGCCAATGCACTGAGCGAAGCTTTCATGGAAGAATATCCCGATGTAACCGTAACCGCTGAGTTCGTGGGATCCGGCGCGGGCATCGAAGCAGTAACCAATGGAACCGCAGATATCGGTAACTCTTCCAGAAGCTTAAAGGATGAAGAAAAGGCAGCAGGCGTTGTAGAAAACGTAGTAGCTATCGATGGTATTGCAGTATGTGTAGACCCTGCTAACGAAGTAGCAGATCTGACCAAAGAGCAGTTGACCAACATTTACAATGGCACAGTTACCAACTGGAAAGAAGTTGGCGGTGCAGATGAGCCTATCATCGTGATCGGTCGTGAGGCAGGTTCCGGTACCAGAGGCGCTTTCGAAGAGCTGGTTGATCTGGTAGACGGCTGCAAATATGCAAACGAACTGGATAGCACCGGTGCAGTAATCGCAAAAGTAGCATCTACACCCGGAGCTATCGGATATGCTTCCCTGGATGCTTTGGATGACAGCGTTAAGGCACTTTCCCTGGAAGGCGTAGAAGCTACCGCAGAGAACATCAAGGCCGGCAACTACTTCTTAAGCAGACCCTTCGTAATGGCTACTAAGGGTGAGATCTCCGAGCAGAACGATCTGGTACAGGCATGGTTCGACTTTGTACTGGGTGACGAAGGACAGCAGGTTGCTTCCGAAGTTGGTCTGATCACTGTAAAGTAAAAGCCTCACGCAGAAAAAGGAAAAAAGCGATGAATAGTGGAACACACGCTTCCGTAATGGGAAACAGAAAAAATAAAGCGGTCGTGGAAACTGTGGCACAAATAGTATTTACCATTTGTGCCTTCTTCGCCGTACTGGCGGTAGTTTCTATCACCTTATATATGATCATCAGCGGTACCCCCGCTATTATGAAAGTAGGTCTGGGAGAGATCCTGTTCGGCACGGAATGGATGCCAACGGCGGCAGATCCGAAATTCGGTATTCTGTGGGTTATCCTGACTTCCATCGTAGGTACGACGCTGGCTATCCTGCTGGGTGTGCCCATCGGCGTGCTGACGGCGGTATTCCTGGCAGAGGTGGCACCCAAGCCCCTGGCTGCCATTGTAAAGCCTGCGGTAGAACTGTTGGCAGGCATCCCTTCCGTTATTTACGGATTATTGGGAATCTACTTACTGAATCCTCTCATGTATAAATTAGAAAGACTGATCTTCCAGGGATCCACGACACACCAGTTCACCGGCGGTGCAAACCTGCTGTCAGCCGTGATCGTACTGGCGATCATGATCCTGCCCACTGTGATCAATATCAGTGAGACTTCCATCCGGGCGGTTCCTGCAGGAATCAAATCCTCCTCTCTGGCCCTGGGAGCCTCCCATGTACAGACTATTTTCCGCTCCATCCTTCCGGCAGCAAAATCCGGTATCGTGACGGCTATCGTTCTGGGAGTGGGACGTGCCATCGGCGAGGCTATGGCGATCACACTGGTATCCGGTAGCAGCGTCAATGTGCCGTTGCCATTTAACTCCGTGCGATTCCTGACCACAGCTATTGTCAGCGAGATGGGATATTCTTCCGGACTGCACAGACAGGTGCTGTTCACCATCGGACTGGTGTTGTTTGTATTTATTATGATCATCAATATCGTACTGAATAAAATACTGAAAAAGGGGGCGGATGACAATGAATAAGGACACCTTATATGTAAAAAGAAAACGCCCCACAGACATGCTTTTGCTGGCAGCCATTTATGTCTCTGCCACACTGGCGGTGGCACTTTTACTGGGAATTATCCTGTATGTCTTCGTAAAGGGCATCCGCACCGTTAACTGGGCATTTTTAACGACGGTGACCAGTGCCAGAAAGCAGACCACCGGTATTGCGGGCAACCTGTTGAATACCCTGTACATCATCGTGATCACTCTGTTGATCGCGACCCCCATCGGCGTGGGAAGTGCCATTTACCTGAATGAATATGCAAAACCCGGCAAGCTGGTCTCCATCATTGAGTTCACCACGGAGACACTGTCCGGTATTCCTTCTATTATTTTCGGTCTGTTCGGTATGATCTTTTTCGGAGAGACTTTGGGCTTCGGCTATTCACTGCTCACCGGTTCCTTTACCCTGACACTGATGGTGCTGCCCCTGATCACAAGAAATACGCAGGAAGCATTGCGCACCGTGCCGGACAGTTATCGTACCGGTGCGTTGGGAATGGGATCCACGAAATGGCATATGATCCGGACGATCCTTCTGCCGTCTTCCATGCCAGGTATCGTCACCGGTATCATTCTGGCACTGGGACGTATCGTGGGAGAGTCTGCGGCCCTGTTGTTCACTGCGGGAAGCGACTACAAGCTGCCGAAGTTCACCGGAGTTTTCGGAGACAATCTGGCAAAGCTGGCTCACAAGGCCATGGAGTCTGGTGGTACCCTGACCATCGAATTGTATTTACAGATGCAGAAGGGACAGTATGATAATGCTTTCGGTATCGGTTGTGTTCTGATCATTATCGTATTGATCCTGAACCTCCTGACCAAGCTGGCGGCGAATAAGCTGAGACGAGAGTAAGAGAAATCACAAGAAGGAGAAAACATATGGCTAACAGTAAAATATCCGTGGAAAACTTAAATCTCCATTATGGAGAGAACCACGCACTGAAAGATGTAAATATGGAGATCGCAGACCACGCCATTACCGCATTTATCGGTCCCAGCGGCTGCGGCAAATCTACTTTTCTACGTTGCCTGAACCGGATGAATGACCTGGTGGACGGCTGCAGAGTCGAAGGAAAAGTAATTCTGGATGGAGAGGACATTTACGATAAGCGGGTGGATACCACACTGCTTCGTAAAAAGGTCGGCATGGTATTCCAGCAGCCCAACCCTTTTCCCATGTCCATTTATGACAACATCGCCTACGGTCCCAGACTGCACGGCATCAAGAATAAAAAGGAACTGGATGAGATCGTGGAGCGTTCTCTGCAGGGTGCCGCTATCTTTGAAGAGGTAAAGGATCGCCTGCACAAATCCGCGTTGGGACTGTCCGGTGGACAGCAGCAGAGACTGTGTATTGCCAGAGCACTGGCAGTATCTCCGGAGGTACTTTTGATGGATGAACCCACCTCCGCACTGGACCCGATCTCCACGCTAAAGATCGAGGAACTGATGGAGACACTGAAGAAAAAATACACCGTGGTCATCGTAACCCACAATATGCAGCAGGCAGCCCGTGTGTCGGATGACACCGCATTTTTCCTGGTAGGGGAAGTCATAGAGAAAAATGCAACCTCCGAGATCTTTGCAAGACCTCAGGACAAACGGACAGAAGACTACATCACCGGACGGTTTGGATGATTTTGGATGAGAAGATAGGAGGAATGGGAGATGTCACCCAGAGTATTATTTGAACAGGATCTTGAGACTTTGAAAAATAAAGTATCTGAGATGGGAGAGCATGCGGAGATCAGTTATGACCGTATGGTGTATGGAATTCGTGAGAACAAAGAAGACATTCTGAAGTCACTGTTGAATACAGATCATACCATGGTGGATATGCAGCGAAGTATAGAAGCTATGTGTCTGAGCCTGCTGACCAGGCAGCAGCCGGTGGCCAGAGATATGCGTCTGGTATCCGCAGCGCTGAAAGTGGTACCGGATATTGAACGAATCGGAGTCCATGTGGCAGATATTGTGGAACTGTACCTACGTATGGGCAACATGAATCCCGAAGGAAAACAGGAACATCTGTTGCTGGAGATGATGGAAGAAGCCAAGGAGATGATCCACAATTCGGTGGAGGCATTTGTGGAAGGTGATGAGGCAAATGCAAGAAAAGTAGTAGAACATGATGATGTGGTAGATGATCTCTTCAACGAAGTCAAAACGGAAATGATGCAGGCTATCAGAGAGCAGAACCTGGATGCGGATCGTGTGGTGGATTATCTGATGATGGCAAAGTATCTGGAAAAAGTGGGTGACCATGCGGTAAATATCGCAGAGTGGGCCATCTTCCGCATGACCGGAGATATGGGAGGTGCGAGATTGTATTAGGATTCGATAATCTCGGTAACGATGCAGAGCCCCAATTCGCAAAACTGCTCCTGCGGAGCGTTCCTTTTGCTCATTGAGGCTTGCTCGCCAAAGAACTATTGTCATATGCTCTTACAGATGCCAGCATCTGACGAGCATAGAACAATAGTTCATGGCTCTGCATCGTTGCAACTTTACATAAATTTTACATTCACTGGTAACGCATTTTACATAAGCAAGATAAAGTGTAGATAGAAACCAAAAATGTAAAGTATGTTATGTAAAATGAGAGGATTAGAGTATGAGCTTTTTTGATTTGCTGAAGATGGTAGGAGGACTTGCACTGTTTTTATACGGAATGAATCTGTTGGGTGATGGATTGTCCCAGGCATCCGGCGGACGATTAGAGCGTATTCTGGAGAAACTGACCAGCAACCCGATCAAGGCAGTCTTGATGGGTGCAGTGGTCACCGGTGTGATCCAGTCCTCCTCCGCTACCACCGTTATGGTAGTCGGTTTTGTCAATTCCGGCATTATGAGCCTGAAACAGGCGGTAGGCATCATCATGGGCGCCAATATCGGTACCACGGTGACCTCCTGGATCTTAAGTCTTGCAGGCATTGAGAGTGATGCCTTCTGGATCCGTATGCTCAAACCCAGTTCTTTTTCGCCGATTCTGGCAATCGTGGGTGTGGGTATTTTGTTATTTTCTCATAAGGATAAATTAAAAAATGCAGCAACTATTCTGGTGGGCTTTGCAATTCTGATGTTTGGCATGGATTCCATGAGTGCGGCAGTTTCACCTCTGGCAGAGGTACCGGAGTTTACCAATCTGCTGATCAAATTCCAGAATCCGGTCTTCGGTGTGCTGGCAGGACTTATTCTTACAGCGGTGATCCAGTCTTCTTCCGCATCTGTAGGTATTTTGCAGGCACTGTGCATGACCGGAGCGGTAAGCTTCGGCGCAGCAGTTCCCATTATCATGGGACAGAATATCGGTACCTGTGTTACCGCCATGATCTCCGGTATCGGTGCTTCCCGCAATGCAAAGCGTGCGGCACTGATCCACTTGTATTTCAATATTATTGGAACGATATTGTTCCTTGGAATCTTTTATACTGCAAATGCCATTCATCCCTTTGCTTTTCTGGGAGAAGTGGCAACACCTTTTGGAATCGCAGTAGTTCACAGCTGCTTCAATATCGCGGCTACGCTGGTATTGCTTCCCTTCTCCAACGGTCTGGTGAAGCTGGCCTGCCTGACGCTGCCGACCCATGAGGACGTGAAGGAAATGTCCGAGACAGACAAGACTTTAAGCTTACTGGATGTACGTTTCCTGGAGAAGCCTGCCTATGCCGTAGAGCAGAGCAGACTGGTGGCTTCTGTGATGGCGGATAAGTCCGGGGAAGCCATGGATCTGGCTATGGAGCTGTTGCATAATTTCGATGAGGCGAAAGCAGAGCAGGTGGCACAGATGGAGACGGATGTGGACCGCTTCGAGGATGAACTGGGAACCTATCTGGTGAAATTAAGTTCCAAACAGCTTTCCAATAAGGATAGTGAGACTTTAAATACGATTCTGCACTGCATCGGCGATTTTGAGCGAATCTCCGATCATGCCCGCAACATCAAGGAAGCGGCGCAGGAGATGCATGACAAGCAGCTGGTATTCTCCGAAAAGGCACAGGAAGAACTGAAAGTATTCGAGAGAGCCGTACATGATATTCTGGATATTACCATGAACAGCTTTATTAACGGAGACCTGAATCTGGCAAGACAGGTGGAGCCTCTGGAGGAAGTCATCGACGGATTAAGTCTGGATGTGAAGCAGCGTCATGTACGCAGACTTCGTAAGGGAAAATGTACCATTGAGCTGGGATTCATCTTATCCGATGTTATTACGAACTTCGAGCGTGTCAGCGATCACTGCTCCAACATTGCGGTATGTCTGGTACAGGTGAATGAGGATGAATTCGATACCCATGCTTATCTGGATGAACTGCGTCAGGAAGACAATATGGATTTCCAGAGCAAAGTGCTGGCATGTCGGGAGAAATACCAGTTACCTCCCACAAAACAGGATCGTCTTGTGGAAAAGAATGCGAAATTGCTTGCGGAGTGAGGATTTACAGAGGTATAGTTAAGAAGAGAAAGCACGATCAGAGAGGAGTGCTGTGAGATGGCATTGATCTATGTAGTAGAGGATGACAAAAATATTCAGGAGATCGAGACCTTTGCCCTGGCCAATGTGGGCTATGAGGTAAAAGGATTTGACTCCGCCACAGATTTCTATGCGGCATTGAACGAGACAGCACCGGATCTGATCCTGTTAGATATTATGCTGCCGGATGAGGATGGACTGAGCATTGTGAAAAAGCTTCGTGCCAGACAGGATACAGTACTGGTGCCGGTGATCATGGTAACGGCCAAGACCACGGAGATCGATAAAGTGAAAGGCCTGGATCTAGGAGCGGACGATTATATTACGAAACCCTTCGGTGTCATGGAACTGATCTCCAGGGTCAAAGCAATGCTTCGGAGAAGTCAGAAGACTCAGGACAAAGATAAGATTTTGAAGCTTGGCAATATTGTGCTGGATAGAGAGAAACATTCTGTGATGGTAGGTAAGGAGCCGGTGGAACTGACTTACAAGGAATATGAACTGTTGAAGCTTCTGATGATCAATGCGGGCATAGTGACCACCAGAGAACTGATCCTGGACCGTGTCTGGGGAATTGATTTCGAAGGAGAGTCCAGAACGTTAGATATGCATATCAAGACGCTGCGGCAGAAACTGAAGGAAGAGGGCAGTCTGATCAAGACCGTGCGTAATGTGGGATACATTATGAACGGTGAGAAAGCGTAACAGAAGATGAAGAAAAAGATTAACAAAATGATGATCCTCATTGCCACGGTAACGATTTTGCTTACCATGGTACTGATCACAGTCGTGTATTATGATCTGTTCCGCAGACAGGTGCTGGAGGATCTGAAAAGCTATGGATTGTTGCTGAGCAACTGTTCTTCCGTAGAGGAAATTGAGCAAAGCGGTGTGCCGGTGGAATCGGATCTTAGACTGACCATCATTGGCAGTGACGGCCGGGTATTGTATGATAATGAAGCAGATTCCGTGGCCATGGGGAATCACGCTTCCCGTCCGGAGATCCAGGAAGCTATGCAGGACGGAGAGGGCGAGGCAGTCCGTAATTCCGAGACGCTGTCCCGGTCCACTTTTTATTATGCAATCCGACTTGCAGATGGCAGTGTCTTACGTCTGTCCAAAGATGCCAGGAGTATTTACAGCATTTTCAGCCAGGCGCTGCCTATGATGGCTGGTATTTTCATAGTGCTGCTGATCTTGTGCATGGTGGCGGCCAAAGTGCTGACCGCGAAGCTGATTGCCCCTATTGAAAAACTGGCAGAGAACATAGGTGAGTGTACGGAAATGCAGACCTATGAGGAGCTGACGCCGTTCATGGCCATGATCTGTAAACAGCATGAGGACATTATGAAAAATGCCAGAATGCGTCAGGAATTCAGTGCAAATGTATCTCACGAACTAAAGACTCCGTTGACGTCCATTTCAGGATATGCGGAGCTGATCGAGACCGGAATGGCCTCCGAACAGGATACGGTGCGTTTTGCCCATGGGATTCATAACAGCGCGAATCGTCTGCTTACACTGATCAATGATATTATCCGGCTGTCGGAGCTGGACGGAACGGAAGAGGAAGCGGATACGGAACTTCTGAATCTGCATGAGATGGCGAAAAATTGTGTGGAAATGCTGGAAATGAGTGCGGAGAAGCACAATGTGACCATAGCGCTGAACGGCACGGAATGCTATGTGACAGCCAATCGTCAGATGATGGAAGAACTTTTATATAATCTGTGTGATAATGCGATCCGGTATAACAATCCGGGGGGAAGTGTGGATGTGCAGACCTATGCCAGAGAGGGGCATACCTATCTGGTGGTAAAAGACACCGGCATCGGCATCTCCAAGGAGCATCAGGAGAGGATCTTCGAGCGCTTCTACCGTGTGGACAAGAGCCGCTCCAAATCCACCGGCGGCACCGGACTGGGCCTTGCTATCGTAAAACATATCATCGCCAAGAGCCACGCTGAACTGGAACTGGAAAGTGAACCCGGAAAAGGAACGACGATACGGGTGATTTTCTGAGAACTGCGAGTTCAAATTTTCTAAGACTTCATTCGAGAGAGTGGAGTCTTTTTTACGCATGATATTCCGCCAGCAGCTGTTTCGCATAAGCAACACAGTCTCTGTGCAGAGCAAATTTTTTGCCATCGCACATGATGACTTTGCGGAAGCCCAACTTCTCCATGTATCTGCCGTTAAGGATCGTCTTGACGGTGGGAGCGAAGAAGGTAGGGTGATTCTCTATCTGAGAGAACAAATTGATAGCGGTGGTGGCTACTTTTACGGTGCGGCCGTCCTTCAGGGTGACGATGACATTCCGGCCTTCTTCTTCGGCGTAGAGGATGTCCGGTTCGGTGACATAGACGGTATCTTCATCCTCTCGAAGCTCTATGAGAGGAACTGCCTTAGACATAATATCCAGAGCATGGTCAATACTCTGTCCCAGTTCCGCTACTTTGATGGGCTTGTCCAGAAAAATAACATTTTCCGGATAGGACTGTGCTCTGTAATTGATCTTGGAACAGCACATGACGATGGGTGCGTTCACCCCCTGGGCAATCAGCGCATTTGCCACTTCTGTACCGGTGATGCCTTCCGTCAGACACATATCAATATAGAAGGCATCGTATTGCATGGGATTGGACAGCAGTGAGGTAGAATTACCGAAAGAATCGGTATAAATGATACCCGTAGACGCTGCTCTTTTGTCGGATTCCCGCTTTAACAGACGCTCCAGCTGCTTTCTGTCGGCTACATTATCATCACACACTGCTATATGCATATCGATACCTCCCGGACTTTATCTCATATAAAGATGCCAGGGTCAAAAGGTCTAAGCCCACATGAGCTTGCTCATAGGTGGGTGA
>OGYN01000599.1_pt1 | contig 32959 bp, 60 predicted proteins | sample 1576551 | NCBI WGS metagenome assembly OGYN01 (sample SAMEA3541589, study PRJEB24748) | human gut metagenome | biome: human gut; feature: human-associated habitat; material: faeces | place: China | collected 2012 | reverse complement strand
TATTATTATTTATATTATTATATATTATATTATTATCTTCATCATTTTCTAAATACCCCTCTTTAGAATATTTAATACCCCCCTCATCATTTTCTAAATACCCCCTATTTAATTTTCTAAATACCTTTACTGGATATGGCGGACTTTGTATTTTTAATATTCTTCCCAATATTTGATTATCTTCTTTAATATATTCTGCATTTAAATAACCTTTATCTATTAATTCATTAATTACTTGTGATACTCTTCCACTACTTATACCAAAGAATTCACTAAAATATTTATTACTAGCATAACAACCTTTTTCATTATCAAGGCTATCGATTTCTACTAACATTACCTTTTGTTGAAGTGTTAATTCTTTACTTTCCCATACCTCTTTAGGTATCCATATTCCTTTGAATGCTCTATTATTTTCTTCCATTTTATACCTCTTTCTAGGCTATGAAAAAAAGACTTGATGATAAGTAGGTTTATTTAGGCATGAAGTACCTACCCATCATCAAATCTTTTCTTCTTCATGCCTATGTTAATTATATATTAATTTTTTTAATAAATCAATATCAATTATTCAAAACTGTTTTCAAACTTTATACTTTCTAATTTCTTTTTTAGAGCATTAATTTTATTTTCTGTACTTGTATAAGCATTTTTAAACCTTTTTAACGAGCATTCTTTATCTGCTAGTCTATTTATACTATCTTTGCAGAAACGAGTTCCTAGAGCCTCAAAATAAGCCATAGCGGGTGCTTTTCCATCTCTTTCGGTATTCCAGTTCTTTCTTTCTTCGGTTGTTTTTATTGCTCTGTCTATCTCTATTTGTGTTTTTAATTCTATTATGTCTTTGGTTAATCTTGCTATTACTTCTCCTATTATGTAATTAAGATTAGAATAAACTTCTACATTTTGTGCATATTGATACATTGAATTAGGTTCATCTATAATTTTTTTAAATACTTCTTGATACATACTGGCAAGTTCTTTCTCACTTATATTTTTTATGTTAAAAGGATTGAACAAGAATAATTTTTCTTCCATTATTTATCATCTCCTATTATTTCTATTATTACTTTTTGTTCTTCTATTTTCTCTCTTAAAAATTCGTTTTCAATTTCTGATTCTTTATACTTAACAATAAATATAAAAATAAAAACAAAACATACGAATGCTAAAATTGCTGGTTATCTTTCCAATCATCTTTATTCATCTTTATTTCCTCCTAATTTATAATGATTATTTATATTTAAACAACTCAATAATCTTATTCTTTTTATGTGTGATTTTCTAAATCTAACACCATTTTCTCTTATATCATTGCCTACAAAATAATGATTTTTTATATCTAACAATTTTGTTTTATTCATATAATCATTAGTTGAATATAAATAACCTTTAAAGGTATCATTATCAAACAACACAACTTCTACCATTTTATTTAAATATTTTTGTTCAAATTCACTTCTTGTCATTTGTTTCTCCTATTATTTCTTTATATTTATTTAAAATACCACAACAAGCACCACTATTTATTGGGTCTCCTATCATATCGAATTGTTTTTCTTTTTCTTTTAAATATCTTATAAACTCTTTTTGTTGAGTTTCTAATAGTTCTATCTTACCAGCATTTTCTAAACAACTATCTTTCCAATCACAAGCAATATTTTCTTTTTCTTCAAGTTGTTTCTTTAATTGTTGGTTTTCTTTTATTAATAAATCTAGGCATCTAGCATTTTCTCCATAACAATTGCCTAAAAAATTAATTTCTCCATTTTCTATTTTTGCAACAGTCATACCAATTCCATCTTCTCCATTTTCATCTACACCTATCGTGTATTTATCAATGTCGTAAGTATATTCTTTATCATTCATTTAATCATCACTCTCTACTTTTTCTACTAAATCTTCTTTTATTATTAAAGTGACTTTTTCAAAATCTGACACTTTAAATACTAATTCTTTTTTCAAAATTCCTTTGTAGCCATCAAATTCAAACTCTTTATCTACTATAATTTTCGCTTTTAATTCATCAGGAAATGCCCTAATGTTATATGCTTCTTCTATTGTTTTGCCATCTCTATTTTCCGAATTTTCTATTGCTTCATATATATCATTGGTTGCTTTAAACCAATCAGTATCAGGGCTTCCACCACAAACATACCAGTTTCTTATAAGATAAATATTCTTATTTATTTTGTGTCTATATATAACTATCTCTTTATTCATTATCTCGCCACCTTTAATATATCTTCCATTTTTGTTAATATTGGCTCTATTGCTTCTATTTCAATATCAGTATATTCAGTAAAGCCTTTGTTTTCTTTACAATAAATCTTGTAATCATTTATTCTATCTATTGCTTTATCTATAGTTCTTTCATATACATCTCTTGTTTGTATTATATCATCTCTAGTACTAGTCTCATAAATGATAAACTCTGCTACTTCTCTAGGTATATCGTATTCTTTACCATTTATATTTATCTTGCGTTTGCTTAATTTGATATTATATTCCATTATTTGCCTCCTTTTATTTTTTGTGCTTTTTCAAGCATAGCCATTACTAAGAATGATGTCTTGCTTTGTCCTGTCATTTTTGTTGCTTTTTCTAATTCATTAAACTCCCATTCAGAAAGTCTAATATTTAATACTCTTGTTTTTGTTTTCTTTCTCATATTATCTCCTATCTACAATATTGGTCATATAATTCACAATATTGATTTTTATATTCTTTTAAATCTTCAATTTCTTCTTGTTGTTTTTCTATTGTGTCTGCTTGCTCTTCTATTACATCAGAATATTCTTCTAATTTATCGACTAATTCCTTAATAGTTACTAAGTCTTGGTTTCTGAATATCTCTTTTATAGTGTAACCATAGAAATCTTTTAAGTTGATATAAACATTATTCATTTTCTCCACCCCCTTTTCTTTCTTTTTTCTTCAGCATCTAAATAAATATTTATATTTCTTTTTGTTTTGCTGTTTTCCCACTCATATAATGTAGTTCCATATTTATTTATCTGATAATCTTCTATCATTCTAATTAATTCTTCTAGATACTTGAACTCGCCATGTCTTTTAATAAATTCAGTTCTAAACAAATTTCTAGTTACCATTGCCTTATCTTTATACAAATTAAAATAAAAATTCAATTTAAATTCTTCCATTTTCTTTTCCTCCTTTTATTCGCTATTTATTTTAATTTTAACGAAGTTTTAATAATTCTAATATAATTGGTCTATTTTATTATTTTCATTAATTCTAGACTAATTTAATTAAGTCTAGTGATGTATTTATTAATTTAAAGATGAAATTCTTTGTAAAATTAACAAAGTGCCAACAATAATTATTGAATAAAATATAATTATACCTTTATTTTCTTTTAAAAACTTTTTCATTATATTCTTTCTCCTTTCTTAACTCCATAATATTCATATAAGTCTCTATCTAAATTATATCTTAACCATTTAATTATCTTTTTCATTATTTGTCCTCCTTTCCTTAATTACAATATTATTATAACATAAGGTATATACATTTGTCAATACATTTTAATGTTTTTTTTAATTTTTTTGCATTTTATTTATAAGCCCTTATAAAACAAAGAAAAAAGAGTTAATTTTTTTAACTCTCTTTAATATTTCTGATTATTTTCCAATATAAATTTGAAATTTTGTCATCGGAATTCCTCTGACACCACCAAAGCCATCAAAACCATTTCCTTTGATTAAGTCTTTTTGGTAAGGATAATTGTTTACTTTGTAGTAAGCATATTGATATGGTCTAATATTATTAGGGGTATAGTAGTAGCATTCTACACAATCAATAGCATTTACTCCATCGCCAGCCCAACCTGATATATAATCATTAATATCATAACCTGTTACATAAGGTAGCCATCCTTTGCCTTTAATATGAACTCTATATTTAATAGAGCCTTTATCTACTTTTATAGCAAGTCCAGTTATAGGACTATTCTCCCAGCCTGCATAGTCTTCTAGGTTTTTAACTTCTGAAAGCCAGCCATGTTTTTGTGTTTTAACTCTATAATAGACATTAACTTTATTTGAAATAGGTTTATCTTCTAATTTAGCCTTTATCATATTTAAAAACCTATCCCAACCCATGTCCAATGTTCTGTGAGGACAATATTTATGATTTCCATAATCTTGATGTTTTGTTACTCTATCAATTCCCCATCCATATCTTTTTAATATGTCTACAATTAAGTCTACTGCATTTTCTTCGGCTTTGATAAATCTTTCTCCACCAGATAATGAGTAACATATTTCTATTGCTATGCCTTCTCTATTTCCTTTGCCATTACCATCAGATGCATGCCAGCCATTTCTATTTTCTTCTATTCCTTGCACTATTTCTTTATCATCAACAGCATAGTGGAACGATGTCTCATTGTTATTATTTGTCATATATGCTATTTCATTTCTAGCAGTAGCATCGTTAGCAGTATTATGTACTACTATTCTTGTTGGTGTCATTTCATAGGGACATTTTATTCCCCATTTGCTTTTTGGAACTAATTTTTTTATTATATTTACCATATTATCTACTCTCCTTTTATCTTATTTATTGCTTTATTTCCTAATAAATATGTTGATATTACTGCTATAACTACTGCTATAGTGTTTGTTACTTTATCTGCATTGATATTCCATATAGGAGCAATTCCTATAATTAAAGCATTTATTATAGTCAATATATTCAGAATATATTTACTTGCCTTTTTAAACTTTTCCATTCTTAACACCTCTCTTTCAATTCACTAATTTCTTCTTTTATATACTTAACATCATCTTCTAAGCGATATGTTCTTTCTATTACAGTGTTGTGCTTATCTACCTTTTTTTCTAATTGTTCTATTCTATATTTAATTAGTTTAATTCCAGTAAGTGAGCCTATACAAGTTCCTAAAAAAGATAACACTGCTACTATTATACTTCCTATCATATTTCCTCCTTTTTATTTTATTTTTATTTCCATCTTCCTATTGCTAATACATGAAATACATAATCTGCACTTTCACTTAAAGTTGGTGCTAATATATAAACTTTTCCAGCATTATTTGCACTTGAAAATTGTACTGCTTCTAATAAAGCATTTACTTCGTGCAATGTTACATATACAAAAGGTATATCCTTAAATGCCATAGGATAATTTCCTAAATCTGCTTGTGTAGTGCTTTCATGCATATTTCCCCATGCTGATGTTCTCGCTAAAGTTCTAGTTACTTTGTGCATAGTTATTAATCTACCATCTGAATACTTAATCCACTTTCCATCATTATTACTACCACTTTCAACTATATAACCAGCCCAAGGCATATAAGATGTTGGAGTTGGGCTTTCTTCTATTTGAAATTTAAGAATTAAATTATTGAATGTTCTTAAATCACTACCAAAGTATCCAATCCAATGTAGTCTTGTTTCTTCTGTTAATGTAAAGGTACTAGAATAAGTAGTTCCATCGGAAACACCAGCTTCAATGTTTTGTGAAAAAACAATAGTACCATCATAGATGTTTGTTCCATCGCTCTTTCTTAAATAAAATGTAATAAGATTATTCGCTAATAAACCACTTTCTTTTTTTATAGTCGCTGTATATGTCCCCGCTTTTAAAATTATACCATCTTCATCTTTATTTACATTTGGACTATCTAAAAAAATATTTGTTGAAGTGGTTGAACTTCCATTTATTAAAATTTGATTATTTGTTTTGTTAAAATTCAACCCAGTATTAGTGCTTATTTTTGCATTTCCAACATTAAATAAATTTTTGAATATATTGCTTTCTACTATGCCATTTACCGATTTTTTTATTTCGTTCATATCGCTAGCAGTTACCTTATTTATATTGGCAATGTCTGTATTTTCATATAATGCTACCTTATCTTCATAAGTTATCATAAGTTACCTCCTTGAGAAGCATTAATTAAATAATAAACCCACCTTTTTGTCAACTTATTATTTATTTTTTTCATTTTATCTTCCTCCTTTATACTATTTCCACCATTTGAGTGATATTATAAAATCTATCTGCTCTAAATATTGAAATTATAGTTTGATAAACTGTTATTTCATCATTACTTATTATTTGAATATTTGTTATATCCTTTGATGCATATATATCAAAATCATATATATAACTTGTATCACTAATCTTATAAATTTGATTAGCATTTAATTGAATTATATAATTAGTATTATCAGTAAAATTAATTTTTACTTTTAATGCTTTCATATTATTATAATCGGTTGTTTCTGATATACTATTATTTAGTCTGCTTGCCCCTACTGGGTTAAGTATAGAATTAGTTTCATCATTATTATTTCTTATTTGCAAAGTATTTATAAAATTTATATTTAGTGTTTCATAGATATTCTTAGTTATAGTCTGATTATTACTTATTAATATAGAATTAGTTTTACCTAGCAAGTTTTCTTTTGCTACGATATCATCATTTAAATAAGTATTTGGTACTTCAATTGTACTTTGTGTAGTTCTTCCACTTATTGTTTTATTATATAAATTTCTTGCGAATATTGGTATATTTGAACTATTATATAATATTCCAGAATTAGGAACCATACTATTTAAATCTTGATATGGAAGTCCATTATAATTATTTTCATTATATATCTCTAGTGTTGAATACAATAAATTTATTAATTGAAATTGATAATTATATAAGTTAAACTGTTTTGTAACATTATAGAATATTATTGGATTGGAAACAGATTGACTAATATTATCTTTTTCAACTAAATAAACTTGATTATTTGCAATTCTTCCTATATATAATGTATAAACAGAAATATTTGTATAGCATAACATAAATATATTTACATCATTGCCTTTTATACTCATTCCTAACCCACCATAATCTTGCTCTTCTAGATAATTGTCTAATGCAAATTGATTTTTATATATATTGGCAACAGCACCATCTTTTATATTAAAAATTTCATATAGAGCATATTTATTTGTACTTCCTTTATCAAAAGTATATTGATATATTATAGAATAGAAATTATTTTTTTGTTTTATTTTAGATATATTTCTAATAACATAATATGCTATTAATTTTTCACTGTACTTTAAAACATTTATTGAAGTAAGTGAAATATTATCTCCATTTTTATTATATACACTTAGCATATCATCACTTGAAATACCTATCATTTGAAAATCTAGATTATTTTCATTATCCCAAGTCTGCCACATATCATTTATTGCATAAGATACACTAGTACCAAAACTACTATCGCTTTCAAATAATTTCCATTCATTTTCTGCTCCAACATTAATAGTAAGTTCTACAGCGATAGGAAATTTTCCTGTTGCTGTTGTATTAGTTCCACCAAATAAATAATTGCCTCCTCCAATTCTTCTTCGTATAAAATCATAAGCATAACTTCTTAAATTGCTAGGAAATTCATAAGATTTTTTAATTATTAATTTATATTCTGCATCACTAGGTAATTTAACAGTAGGGTTATTTAATAAAAGAAATCTTAAAGTTCCTAATCCCTCTCCATATCTTTCTATTGCCATTAAATTACCAGTTTCATCTGCTTCTAATTTTAGCATTCTATCAATTTTTACACCACTTGAATATTTTGTAATTACTTGTATTATATTAAATCCAACATCTACGATAACAATATATCCATTTAATTCTCTTTTTATATCATCAACAACACCATATATTAATGTTTTATCAAGCCCATCATCACTTGCATTTTTACTTTGAAATGAGCCATATATATATAATCTATATACTTCGTGTCCTTGCTTTTTTAATTCTGCTTTTAAATTGTCAGTGAAATTATTAGTTGTTTCTTTTATTTGCTCTATAGTAGGTTTATCTTCTTTATTCTGTATTTCATATTTGCCACATAAATATGTTATAATTTTACTTTTAAAATCATCTGTCATAATTACCTCCTAATTTATAAATGGAGCATTTAATGTACAATTTAATATATTATCTCCAATAACTGTAATTTCACTAATAGTTAAATTATTATATATGATATTTGCTGAATTTTCTATATCAACATTTCTTGTTATGCTCTCTCCCTCTTGAATATTTCCGCTTGCTTTATTTCTTTGATTATCAAACCAATTTATTGCTCTTTCACTATTAAACGAACTTGATAATTCATAAGTATAAAATATCTTTTCTTGGTCTGTTGTATTTATTACTTTTATTTCTTTTCTTTTTACCATATAATCTTGTGTTAAATCATCAATAGGTGCATCAAAGTGTACTATTTGTCCAATATTATAAATATCTTTATCATCAGTTACTACTTTTAAATTGACTTCTACACTACCTTTATATTTGATATAAGATTGTCCTACTTTATCAAGTTCATCGCTTGAAAGAACATCATTTCTATTCTCATATCTTGCTATAACTCCTTTTCTTCCTGTTTGATTTGCTACTCTTTCTACTTCATCACTATTATACACTATTTGTCTACCTTTTACAAGAGGTTGATACTTTATTTGTATCTGAGTTCCAGCAGGATAATTTTCTTCGCTTTCTATTTGATTTTTGCCTGGTGTATAATAGAAATCTGCTTCTATTCCTATTTCTTTGTTTGATTTAGCGGTAAAAGTTTTAGATACGCCATTAACATTTATGCTTCTTACATTACCTATATTAGAAGATGTTAAGAAATTAACATCATATCCATTTGCTATTAATATTTCGGTGTAATCTATGCTTGCATAAACTTCATCAGATTGCATTATTTGTTTATTTCTATAATCTCTACTTCCATAATTAAAAGAAATATCATTTATATTATTCTCTTCAAACCAAGTAATATTATATTCAATATTTTTTCCTCTTGTCATTAATATAGGGTCATAAAAGTCAATAGCAACTTTATCTTCATCAACAAGTCTTGTAAACCATTTAGAGCCTGTTATATCTGCTAGATATTGAAATACATCATAAGCAGTTTTATTTTGTGTTGAATAAGCACCAATTATATCATCAGCACCGAATATATTAATATTACCTAATATGAAACCATAATCTTTAATAGCATCTATTATCATTTCTATTGCTTCGGTTATTGTCTTATTATTTATAACAAAGTCTAAAGTCTCGCCCTCACTAAGTAAAGTCTTAAAGTCTAATATTTGTAAACTACAAAAGTGAGGATATCTAGGGTTAAGACTTATGTTACCAGAATTCTTTACTACTCCGCAAAAAACAAGTACATCATCTTTATATATCTTACATTTAGAATAATCTTTAGGATAATAAAATCTAGAAATATAATTTTTATCATTTTCCCAACTTTTTGGATAGCAATTATTAAGAATGGTTGAGGAAGTAGTAAGTATTTCCTCTGTTATAGTAAATTCTTTATTACATACTACTTCTTCATTGTTTATTAACATTTTTAATCTACTCATATTTATGCTCCTCCCATTCCATAATTATAATCATTTTTAGACCCACCACTAAATGTCTTAATATTATTAACCATTTGTCCTAATGGGTCTTGCTCCATATTGTTATTTACTACTACATTAATCTGTGGACTTAAATTAGTACTTGAACTTCCATATAGGCTAGGCGATAAACTAAACATATCATCAAACATTCCATCTACTGTTGAATTAACTTGTCCTTTCATATCTTCCATACCTTCTTCTAAACCTACCATATTCATTTTACCTATCCATGCAAATTCTGTTGATGGACTATGTATTCCAAATATACTTTTAATTCCATTTAATATAGATTTTCCAAAGCCTTTAATCTTGTCTAATATCCATTTGCTAACATTTTTTATACCATTCCATATTCCCATAACCATATTTTTACCTATATTAACTAATTTTTTAGGCAATTCCATAAAATAACCTACTAAAGAAGTTATTATTTTAGGAATATAACTTAAAAGTTTAGGAACTGCTTGTATTAACCCTTGCAATAAGCCTATAAGTAATTGAAATCCTGCCTCTATAAATAAAGGTAAATTATCTATTAATATAGGTATAGTGCTAAGAATAGCATCTATGATAACTGGTATCAATGTTGGTAATTGTTGTGCTAATGCTTGAATTATCATAATTAAACCTTGAATTAAAGCCTCTAGTATAATAGGCAACATATTTGCTAATTCTTGAATAATAGTAGGTAACATATCCATTAATATTTGAATAATACTAGGCAATGCTTGAACTAGTCCCATTATTAATGTTGAAGTTCCTTGTATTAATGCTGGTAAAATTGCTTGAAGTAAAGGTGCTATCATAGGTACTAAATTATTCAATAAAGTAGTTAAGCCAGTTATTATTTGAGGTGCCATTTTGATTATAGCATTTGATATATTTGTTCCAGCAGTAGTAAAGGTACTTATCACTTCTTCTATACCACCTGCACCACTTAGGAAATTACTAAATGCTGATTTAGCACTATTTATTGAACCACTTATAGTAGTAGAGGCTTCTTTTGCAGTTGTTCCTGTTACATCTAATTCTTCTTGAATTACATGAATAGCATTAAATACATCATTTAAATTAGAAATATCGTATTTAACTCCTGATATCTTTTCGGCATCAGCAAGTAATCTTTCCATTTCTGTTTTTGTGCCACCATACACTTGTTAACATAAAAGTTTTTTATCTTTTATTTCTATATATTTATCATCTATATAGTTCAGCATATCTTTTAACTTATATAAAGTTCCGAAGCCTCGTGGAGGTATTATATCTTTTCAACCTCTATGCGTTGCCCCTGACTATACTTTGTATAGCCTTCGGTTCTGATTACCCTTTTTTTGATGGGCTTCCAGTTTAATTCTTCGGTTTATACTCGGCTATGGCTTTTCAACCGAGTTTTAAATTATCTAACCATTTATACCCCTAGTTTCCTAGTACTTTAACACTTATTTAAAAGTGGGATTAGACTATATCTTTATCTCAAACTTCCAATTTTTTTTATTACCTTTTTTATAATTTTTCAATATTCTACATTATTGCAAGTTAGATATTATATATTTGAGATAGTATGCACTTCCAATATCGTATCAATAGATATTGTACTGAGTAACGAACTCATAGTCGTTTGACCTTCCTATTTCTAGGCTTGGCACTGGATAACCATATCTTTTAGACTTAGGTTTCCCCAGTTAGCAAGATTATCTCAACAAGTCATTTCCTACTTATATTTTAATCTCACACCCTTGATAAGGTTCACATACACTTACTTAATTATCACTAATTAAGCAGACATTAATTTTATCGTATAATTCTGCTTAGCAAATCCTTGATAAGCATTTTGAATATTCTCAATAGCAGTACCAAACTTGTTTGAATTCCTTTAATACCCTCGGTTTCCCGATATTTATTAGGGGAGTAGACTATCTCATATTAACTCAAATACGTATCCATGATGTGTTCCTCCATGATTGCAACATCTATCCTTGCTCCATATTTCTCCTGTATCAGAAATTTTATATATTTCTTCATATCCTTTTATATTTTTCCACATCAGTATAATCCTCCCTTTATTTAGTAGTGTTATACCATAAATTTGTATTTGTGTCAATCGCACCACTTCGAATTATGTATCAATAATAATTCTACTTCCTTTTGGAATAGTCGTTACAGTTTCCTATTTTCATAGGCTTACCACGGTATTGTCCTCGGCTTTACGTTAGGAGTTTCACCGTTAGCATAGTTTTCACTACACACCCTTGATAAGGTTCAATGCGTTTAACTCGGACTATTTTGTTAATCCGCCATATCTTGAATAGCCATATCACCAACTTTGGCTGCCTCTTCTGTATCTCCGCCTAGACTTTGTAATAAACTAGCACTAAATGAAGTTATTTGCTCCATATATTTATTGGCATCAATTCCCGCTGTTGTATAGGCTTTTTTTGAGTTCTCTATAACTGTATCAGCACTATCTTTGAAAAGTGTCTCTACACCTCCGATATTCTGCTCTAAATCAGCAACACCTTGTAAGGCATCTTTACCAAGTCCTAATAAAGAACTGCCGACTTTTTCAATAGCACTAGACATTAAGTTACCAATAGCAATTGTACTTGCTTTCAATTTACCAGCGACACCATTAGTCTTTTTTTCTAGGTCTTTATCATCTCCTTTAAACTTGAAGATGACTTCTCCTCCATTCATTTATTCCACCTCCTTATTATAAAATAAAGGGCTGGGCTTTTAACCCAACCCTTATAGGTTATCCTGTTACAACTTCTCCTTTACCAGTTACAACAATAGTCAATGCAAACTCGCCACTATCTTCGGCTGCACCGCCTAAATCACTAAAGTTCAAAGTACAAGGTACTTTATATTTAGTATAAGTCAATGCTCCTTCTTGAACTCCTGTTAATAATTCGAATTGTACTAATTGATTATTAAATTGAGCAACAGTACCATCTTTAATTAATGTATGAATATCGCCTAATATTTTAACTACAGAAGCATTATTCATATCAATTTTAACAGTGGTATCAATAGAGATGGCAGCACCAGTGATTATACTTCTTTGAATGGCATCGCACCAAACATACCAGTCTTGTTGCTCGAAATCAGTTGTCAAACCAACCTCGGTAGTTGTACACATGGCAGTAAATGCAGGTACTGCACTAGTACCAGTATTTAAGCCCAAGTTTTTAATGACTTCTCTATTATTTACATAAAATTCATTCATATTTACACTTCCTTTCTATAAATCTTTTTCATAAACTTTACTTATAATACATTGTAAGGTTGAATTATACCCAACTCTTCTAATATCCATATACTCTATTGCTTGTGGATTAACATATTGAGTAAATATAATTTGCCACCTTTCCAATTTATTAGTTTCTTTGTTTTCAACTTCTATTCTTTCCGATTTTCCTATTAGATTACCTATTAATAAAGATAATTCTTTACACTCTTTAATTGTAAGTCCATATATGTCAATCATATAATAATTATACATAGGCAATATATCGCCATAGAATACTTGTTTTTGTCCGCTTTGTTCTTGTACGACTATTACCCTACTATCATTATCATTTGTTGAATATTCGGCTTTTATTTTCCATTTGTCAGTGGTATAGCCACTAACTATATTTTGAAGATATTTAATTAAGATTAATTGTTTCTTTTCTAATAATTCTCTTGTCATTTCAATTCATTCTCCTTTATAGCAATTCCAACGATACTCTTTTTTTGCTTAGTATATATTTCTTGATACCATTTACCAAAAGTACCAGGTTCAGTCCAATTAGTAGTATTAGGCATAACCCATACATATTTAGCATAGTTAGTATAAGAACCTATATAATAATCTCCATTACTTCCCCTAACTCCTGCTGCCATTGAAGTTTGTCTCATGTGGACTACTCCTTTTCTTCTTGACATAGGAATATGAGGAAATGTTCTATCAAGTGTTTGTCTTGCTATTGCATACATTATCTTATCAGAAGCCTCTAATACTTCCTTTTTCTTTCCTGGATACCAATTTACTTTAATATCAACCATTATTTAACCGCTATAATCTTATTTTCTACTCTATTAAATATCCAACTATCTTGAACTTTTAACACTGTATGGACTTTATTATCAGCATATTTGCCTAAATAAATAATTTGGTCTCCTACCTTTACATCAACAAGTCTTCCAACTTGATAATAGCCAGTAGCCTCAGGTACTGTATAAATACCGAACTTTATAGCACTTTCGCAATCATAAGGGCAACATTTAATTGTAATTTCTTTATAATTAGTATCATCAAATATTTCATCATTTTCATCACGATTAAATTGCCTTAATGTTGCTTTCATACCATTTACTAGAAACATTTTATTCGCCTCCAAATGGTATAGTAAGAGCCATATTACTAGACATTGGTGTGCCTCTATATAGATATCCATTATTAGCAAGTATTCTTAGTGCTAAAGTAGAATAATCAGTCTTTAAAGGAGAACTCATTGTTCCTGCCTTTATATCTTTATCAAAATCAACAAATGGAATATCGTGCTCTAATACGAACCTCATTTGTTCCATAGAAGCATTCTTAATAGGCAAAGGGACGCTAATTGTATCCCAACTAGCATCCCTATATCTTAAGCCTATTTGTGAGAAAATCATCTCACTTACTGCTTCTATCTGCCAAGTTGAAATATCAGCATTTGAGTATTCGAAGTATTTAATACCGAATTCCTCTTTTGTGAAAAATTGCATTTTCTCACTTCCTTTCTAACTATTCAGCAATTACTATTGTTCCATTGAATGCATTAGAATAGTTACCATATTTATCTACACCATAGATTGATACATTGAATGAACCTGCTTCTGTTGGTGTTCCAGTAACTGCTCCAGATGTTGCATTTAATGATAATCCAGCAGGAAGTCCACCAGCCTCATATTTAACAACTTCTGTACCAGCGAATGCTGTTTTTTGAGTATAATTTTGTCCAACTTTACCAGCATCGAATGAACCAGCATCAACTGTTGGAATACTTTCAACTAATTTAATTACTGCTTCTGGTCTTACTACCTTTGCTCCAAACATTACATTTCCCTCAACAACGAAATATCCTGGGTAAGATGGATAGTTACCATTGTATTGAGCCATTGAACTCCAGAATGTATCACCAACTGTACCAACTTCATTAGCAAAGTATCCAACTACATTTGTGTCTTTACCTTCTTTATTTTTTTCAATTACATTACTATTGATTTGGAATACACTAACACCATAAGCATTAGCAACCTGTCCCATATCAACACCTTCAACACCTGCTCTTGTTTCATATTTAAGAATTGATGTTAAACTTGATACAAAGTAAGCATAAGCATTTGAACTTAGTCCTAATAGATATCCATCATAGATATTTCTATCAAATAATTTAGATTTTAAATCATTAATTAATTCAATAGTTTCAGTTCCACTTGCTGGAGCCCATTTAGTGATTTGTCCATCAGTATAAGCCATTGAACCATCGGCAGAGCCTGTAATATCAGCATTTAATTTATTAAAGCCATAAACGTCGATTTGTCTAGAGATTTGAGCCTCTTTTAATTCGATTTGTCCCTCGATTGCTCTTTCGATACCGCTACCCATTACTATTGGGCTTACTCTAAATGAATAGTCCATAGGTAATTCAGTTAAGTCAACTTTTACTGAATTGTAAGTAGCAAGTTCGTTTGTAATTCCTCCTTGTGCGATTTCTACATTATTTCTTACATTTAATGCAGTGTCTAATTGCTTAACAATCTCAATAATTGGAGTGCCAGTTCTTCCAACTTCAAACCATCTTCTGTCTAGCATTTTATAGAATTGAGAATTGTAAAGTAAATTAGCATAAGTTCTTTTCATTAAACCTTGTAGGTCTAAATTTACTCCTGTAAAATTCATAATTTCTTCCTCCTTTTCTTTCCTCTATATTTAACTAAAATTATTTAGTTACAGGTATCATTAAATCTTTAATACTAGTACCTCTTGTTATCTTTATATCTTTACCAGTATTAGCATTATTTCCATTTACTCCACCCTCATTAGGTGCTTGTGTAAATGGTATGTTGTTTTTCTTTTCTGTTTCTGGAAAATATGTATTTTTAAATCTAGTTACTATTCCCTCAATTGCTTTATCATCATCTTTTTCATCAGCATAAAGGCTGTTTCTTAACTTAACTACTTCATCAAAATTTTCTTCTTTAAATCCTTTTTTAACAAGTTTGTTTTCTAGACTTAATCTAGTCATCTTGTCATTTGTTTCACTTAAAGTTTTAACAGTATTGTTGTAATTAGTTTCTAGACTTGTATAGTCTCCTTGAAGTTTAGTATAATCTTCTTTTTTTACATAACCACTATAATCAGCCTTAGGAATATCACTATTCTTTGTATAGCCTTTATAAAGGTCTTTTTCCATAGCAGAAACATCTAGGTCATCATTACTTATAGTAATCTCTTTGTTTTTTAGATATTTAGTAATATCAAAATTCATATTTATCATTCTCCTTTTTTTAGAAGTGATAAAAGTGTGTCGCGACTGCTAATCTTTTATAGACTTAATAGCAGTTGGTCTATTTATTTAATTCTTTTATAGTAGCATTTATCTTTTTTATTTTAGCATTTGTTTTATCCACCTCACTTCCATTCCCTAAATTTTCATATATCTTTTTATCATTTTTTAATTTAGTTCTTTTTAGTTGTAGGGCTTGTATCTTTTGCTTTTTTTCATAATCTTCTTGCCACTTATCAGAATTATAATCATTCTCTTGTATTTGGTCTTTATCCCAATATATAGTCCATTGGTGTCTACAATTAGGATGACCTACACCACCAGCAATTGCTTCTTCTTGTGGATAATATCTAACTCCATCAGAAGTATATCCACTCCTTCCATCTTTACTATATACCTTACCTTGATAAGGCATACACAAAGGGCAAGCAAATGTATGGGCTGGTAAATATAAAAGTTCTTTCTCTAATAAATTAGCATCGTACATCGTTCTATTCCATCCTGCATGATTGAGATTAGTATTATATAGCATTGAATTATAATCTGCAACATTGTGCCAACTTCTTACACTTCCATCTTTATTATGATATGGTATGGTGGCTTGCACTTCATCGTATTTAGTTACTAGTTTAGATAAATAACTTTCTCTATCTATATAACTTTTGTTTGCTGTCTTTCTTCTGCCTTTATAATATTCATCAATGTTATATTTATATTTCTTCTCTACATTTTGGAATACTTTTTCACTTGCTAATTCATATATTTGCTTATATTCAGCATCAGGATTTAATATCTTATTTCCCTCTAAATCTCTAGCCATTATCATATCTTCGAGTTCTTTTATTCTTTCAGCCATATATTTATGGTCTACCTTTTCCCATATTTTTGCAGTTTCTTTTTTGAACTCTGCTAGTGTTTTATTTTTATATAGGTAATCGAAGAATACTCGTTTAGTTTCATACATTAGTTTATAATATTCATTCTTTGAATAGTAAGCACTATCTTCTATAAATAAACTAAATGGGTCTTTCTTCATTATACTTCTCCAAACTTAACTTGTATTTCTTCTTCTTCCTCTTTATTAGCATTGATTAATTCTTCTATTAATTTACTATTTTTACCTACATAGTCATCATCAATTAACTTATTAAGTATAGGGGTTATTATCTTAGCCTTTACACTATATGGAACACTGCCAACACTTTGAATTCTATTTAATACTTGAAGTTTCTTCATATCATTGAATTTTTCATTTGCTCCATAGTCCCAATTTAACTCGGTAGGTATTAGATTAACTTTTATGTTGTTTGCTTGCTGAGCCTTAACAACATTTTCAAGTAGATGATTTATTTGAGGCTCTATTTGTGTCTTTATTGCCTCGATAGTCATATCAGAATTATTCTTACTTAAATCTATGCTATCGACATTCTGATAAGCATCTTTTTCATATCCAAATGTTGCAGGACTTAGTCCAGCCATTTGAATTACTTGATAATCGCAGAATTTAAACGAACTAATATATTCATTAAATCTAATATTACCTTGTAAAAACTCGAATAATTGATGGTCTTTATCTCCAGGTAATAAAGTAAAGTAATCTGCTAATTTACCAACACTTAATGTATCAACTTTATAATGATTACTTGCAGGTTGCCAATTAGTTACTATATCTCCACTTTGATAATGCTGGCTTGTTACTATCTTAGTTTTGGTCTTTTCTATTTCATCAACAAAGGTGTTGAATATTTCCATTTCTTCATTTAAGAATTTTTTACTATCTTTAAAGAAATTCTGACCTATATCTATATTAATTAGATTTTCATAAGGTAATATGTACTTAGCAATGTATTCATTACCAGTTCTTAGATTAAATGTACCTAAATCAACAGGTATTAATTTGCCACCTTTATCTTCTTTGAATACTTCCATAGTCATATAAGTAATACCATTCTCTAACTTAATATTTCTATGAAGTTCATATATATCTTCTTTAGTAACGAATTCTTGTACGATAGTACCACTTATTACTTTGTCATATTTTTGTACTAAATCGTGTATGTCTGATTTCTTAATACACTCTAAATATATCTTATTATAAAATTTATTTATTAATATAAAACTTTCTTCTTCATATACTGCCAATTCTAGGCTCTCTTTAAGTGTAGGCATTAACCAATTTATTGATAATCCCTCTGTCTGTGTTACTAAATCTGAGCCAAATATTTGATTTACTATATATGTAGCAACCTTTTTACCACTAGGAGCAATTATATAGTCATTTTTCTTGTAAATATTAGGCTTTCCATTAGTTATACCAGGTTGAGTTACTGTTGCCTCTACTCTTATATATGGAGCCTCTAAATAGTTGTATGCTGATTTTAATCTTACTTGATTATTCATTTAATATCAACTCCTTCATATATTAGAGTTTCAATATGAGCCTCTCTTTTCTTTTCATCAGTCAATTTATATTTATAACTTTGAACTACTATTTGCACTTTTCTATCAGTTCCTAGTAAATGTTTCATACCTCTTGTTTTTACTACATAGAATTTACCCATAGGAGCAAAGTCTTTATCTATCTTTCTTTTATCAATACATTGACCATTTAAATATAAATACAAAGTCCATTTCTTATTATTTTCATAATTTAATCTTGATTTTTGCATAAATTCTGCAATTTTGCCGATTAATTTATTAAAAATGGCACTTATTTGCTTTATTAGAGTTCTCATTTTTAACTCCTTTCTATGTGTATAAATAATAAAAAACATATAGTTATCTCTTTAACTATATGCTTCTTATGTTTACGACACACTTTTTCGCACTTTTCTATCTCTTAAATTATAGCATAATTATTTATTATTGTCAACATCTCTTTTATAACTTCTTATATGTATGTAGTGGGTAGGATAGATTTCATATACTTCTATCATCTTACATTTAGGGCAAGGATATTCTATTACCAAAGGAGTTTCTACTTCTATTCCCATCTTCTTTAGATTTTTATAATATTCTTCAATTTCTATTTTAAATAAATATCTTTTTGTAGATTTACATCTAATCTCCACTTTATTCAACTCCTTTTATACCACTGGTGCTCTATCAGTTTCTTTAAACTCTATTATGATATACCTACAATTATGAACCACAATTCTATTGGCAACAAAATTATGCACTTCTTCCACCTCCATATTATAAACATCTTCTTTATTTGGAAGTTTTTTTATTTCTACAGGGGTAGCAATTATAACATTGCTCTCTTTTTGAATATTTGTTAACTTCAAATTTTTCTCCACATTTGATACATTTTTTTTCAATATTATCTACTCCTATTTTTCTTCTATAAGCACTTTTACATTTATTAGAACAAAATTTATTTCTACCATTACAAATTGAATAATAATCTTTTCCACAATTTTCACAAGTAATTTTTTGCGGTTTCATTTTCCCTAGAGAAATTTTATATTGTTCTTTATGGAATTTTTCTGCTTTTTTTGATTTATGCCATTCTATTGCTTTTGGTCTTGCCTTTTCATTAAAGTTCTTTATTTTTTTTGCTTTTTGTTCTTCGGTTAATTCTTTTGAATGTAATATGCTATGTTCTCTTTTTAATATCATTTTAAGGTTGCTTATTTCATTGTTATCTTTGTTGTGGTCTATATGGTGTATATCATAACCTTTTGGTATTTCCCCATTATGCTTTTCCCATATATAAATGTGCAAATATTTTCTTCTATTGCCAATATTGTTAGAAGATAAATAATAATTATCTCTTGTATTTTTCTTAAATTTATAACCATCAACATAAGCATAATCATTTTCATATTTTATCATATAATCATCTCCTAGTTAATTATACAATAAATATCTAATCGTGTCAATTGCAAATGATTTTATCTTTCTCAGTTAATTCTCCTAATTTCTTATAGCCCTTTGTAGTTAATATAAGATGGTCATATGTACCTTTTAATTCATAACCATTTGATAATTTTAATTTATATATGTCTTGTTTTCTTTTTGTAAGCCTTACATCTTTAAAATTTTTATATATAAATTTATTACCATCAAAGCATTTAACATTTCCACTTTTTCCAACTAAATCAATTATTTTGAAATTACCTCTATCTGTTGCAATAATAGTATCTCCTGTTAAGCAAGCATCTATATGGTCATCAAACTCTTTTACATAGGTCTCTTTACCACTTTTAGCACTTGCTTTTAAATCATATCTATAACTTTCTAATTCAAGCAATCCATCATCTTTACCACTATAAACCAATTCGCCATTGTCTGTTATATGCTTAATTGCTTTTTGTTTATATATAAGCAAATATTCCTTATAAAACAAAGATTGCATATATTGAACTCCTTCAACTACATTATCCATACTTTTATTGATTAATGTATGTGGTATATTATCAGCAATTAACCTATTATGGAAATGAGCAGCAGCACTATCTAATACCATAGTGGTTATAGGCACCTGTCCATACTCGCTTTTTAGATACAATAAGAATAATCTTAATTGCTTGCTAAAATATTCAGTTGTAGGGTTATCTTGCTCCTCTTCAGCATTGTGGTAATAATACTCTAGCCTTATTAATACCCATTTCTTATTTACTTTATCATAAGCAAGAGCAATAGGTACGAAGGCTGTCGCATGGACTGAGCCATAGTCTATTCCTATCCCTATTTCTCTAAAAGCATAATTATCAAGATTATCTATAGTATTTATAGTATTGAATACTCTACCAGTAGCAAGTATCCATTTGTTAAATATCTTTTGCTCTCTTAGGTTTCCAGGGGGGAACATTTCTAATACCTTTCGCATTGCTTCTTCTGTTTTTATCTTAGGATTATCATAAGGAAAGAAAGAATAATGCTTAGCATAAGGCTTCTTATCTATGTAGTCAATCTTATATGGATGATTTTCACCACCCTCAACATTGAACGAATGTATAGTCTTTAAATAAGGATGGTCTGCATAAGATACTTGTCTACCAGGGAATTCATTAAATGGCTCTCTTAAATTATCTTGTGAGTATATTCTAGCACTTTCATCTATCCACTCAAATATCAAAGGCTTACCTAATATCTTGTTGAATGCAAGTACATTATTAAAACCAAAGAAATAATATCTGATATTGTATATTTCCAGATATTTTTCATCAGTCTGCCACCTTAATATATAATCTCTTCCTTTTTTTAACTTCATATCATCTAGAAATTTTTTTAAAGGCTCTAAGATGTTACCTTTTAATGTCTCTAAACTCCAGCCAGTTATAGAGCCAAAATAAGTTTCATTTGGATTATAATTATACAAGGCTTGTGCATATAAGATGCACCCTAAACATATATCAAAGGTCTTGCCACTTTGTGTACTTCCTAATACATATATTTCAGTTAGATTAGGGCTAATTATATCATTTAGTAGTTGACTTTGCTTTTTTGATAGTGTTAGATTTAGACTTGTTTCCATTTTCCAACTCCCTATCTATTTCTTCAATTCTCTGAGTAGTCTTTCCTTGACACTCATTGCTTTCTATATCTTTAATGATTAATTCTTTCTTTTCTAATTTTAGTTTCTCTTCGTTAGATACAATCAAGCCATTGCTATCTTTGATTAAGTATCTATCTTCTCTTAATTTAATAAACTCCATATTTACCTCCTATTTAAGTCTAAATACTTGTCCATTATCAGAATACATACCATAGCCATTGCCTAAGTCTTTGTATACTCTTCCATTGTGTAATTTGATTTTACTTTCTGCTGTTTTTGGAATAGTAGAGCCAACCTTAACAAATTTAGTAGGTATTTCTGTTTTTTCTTCTTGAACTTGTGAATTAACTGGCTTGTTATCTAAACTAATAACATCAACCTTTTTCTTTCCAGTGTTACTCTTTTTTGCCATTTCTGACACCTCCTTCTTCTTTCCAGTGTTATTAAACACTACACTAATAATATGTCTAGTTTTCTAAAGTAGTTAGCCTGTTAGAAATATAGTGCCTCATTGGCGAACCTAACCTACACTTGCATATTATCAGTGTACTGCTTAATAGCAGTACTCATGAAAACGGTTAAAAGGTACTCACAAATGAACCAAGTCCTATTTTGCCAACATTTATAAGCACCATAGAATAGATGTGTGAATGGCTTTTAACCATTTCCCCTCTGCAAAGGCTAGGACATGCTTATCACTTACACCACTTCATATCTATTCTATGCTACCTACAAAATAGATAGCACTTTAATAAAATTAGGATATGATAGTACTTATAAATATATACTGACACCCTAAACCATAGTCAGGCATCGGTTCTTTAAGTCTTTTATACTTATAAGTACTATACTAATGATATAACTAGTCGTTTATAAGCGATTAAGTCCTCCTAATTAAATTAGCGGGCATACATCATCAGTATACTACCTATAAGGGTAGTACTATAATTCATCTATTGTTAAATTATATTTATATTCAAATAATTTCTTCTTTAATTTATAAACATCTGTTCTAACTCCTTTGGTATCTTCTACTACCCATTTATTATCAATATAATCGTAATAGTAAAAGTCTGCTATGTAGTAAATAGGTCTTATCTTTTTACCTTTAGCATTTGTATATCCCTCTTGAAGTAAGAACTTTGGTTGTAGTTCTAATTCTTTTATTATTCCTGCTCTTTCTAGTTGTTTTAAAGTGATATATCTTCGCATTTCTTTTTTACTTGAAAATCTTATATCTTTATAGATAACTTTAGTATTATGGTATTTTAAATATGTTCCTATCGGTTTATATTTACTACTTGCCATTTTCATTTACACCATTTATTTTTATAATACATTTTCTATTATTCTTTATTATCATATAACACACTCTCCAAATTACTATTATCTACTACTTCCATTTTAATAGTAGGCATTACTCTCATTTCGCCTGTTGTTTCTACTTTATCAGTCTGTCCTAGATATTGCTTACCTAAAAATATAGCCATTGTGGGATTTTTTTCTGCTAATTTCCATTGAGTTCTACGAAGTGATATTTGACCTTTGCCTCTTTTTATCTTGAATACTTCCGAAAATGTAGTCCCATAAGTTTTCTTACACCAACTATTTAAAGTATCATCTTCAACATCAAAGAAATCACATATTTCTAATAAGGTACATTGAAGTCCACATAAATTTTCAAATTGTTTCTTATCAATTTTATCCTGTGCTGGCGTATCTCCTTTTACCATAATATCACTTCCTTTTTATTTTAAAATAATCCCCACTCTGCAAACTTTTCAAATCCACCAATTTTATTTATGTAATTTCTTGCTATTTCTACTATTTCTGCATAAGGTTTACCATCAATAGTATTATCTCCAATAGCACAGCATAATTCTACTGCTTTTCCTGTTTCTTGTGCTTTCAAGAAAGCATAGATATTTACTGATACATCGGCTTTAGATAAATCTTTACCGTGAAGTCCTCCTCCAGTAACACTTTGTGCCATGTCTGAACCCAACTTTCTGTTAGTTGCCCCACTATCTACATCAGTTCCGCCTGTCCATTCTCCTAATGGATTTATAATGTATTCTCTATTTGTTAAAGCAAATTGTTTTAATTCTTCAGTTGTTGCATTACTTTGACATATTATAAATTTATCATCAGTTAATATATATTTGCCATCAGTAGAAAACTTATTATAAATATCTCTTGCCATTTTTGATATTAATATTTCGTTGCTTGTTAATGGTACACCTTTAAATATTCCATTATCGCCACATCTTATTTCTTTACTTTGATTTTCTGCTAGATGTTTATCTTGTTGTTCCATTATTAATCTAGTATGTATGTTACTACTTCCAGTTATTCTTTCAACTATTTTAAATATATCTCTTTCCTCAAATTTAACTGAACTTTCAATTATTATCGTACAATTTCTATGCCCTATAAGCACCTCAACTGCTACTTTAGGATTTTCTTCTTTTGTATAAGCAAGGTCAATTATTGCTCCTGCTATTCTATCTGCCACCTTATCAGGATGACTTGGATTTACTTTTTCTATCATTTTTATTCTCCTTCTTTTATTAATACTGCTTTTTTTCCAGTAAATTCTTCCCATCGTTTTATTATTACATCAACATATTTTGGGTCAAGTTCCATCATATAACATTTTCTATTTAATTGTTCACAAGCAATAAGTGTTGAACCACTACCACCAAATGTATCTAATATATTATCATTTAAAATACCGCCCCACGGTTTCCTACGATTTATATCAACTCTAGAACTATAATTAGCATTATAAGGTGGGTCTGTAAATACCATATCTGCTTTCACACCATTCATTAATTTCGCTACATCTTCTTCACTTGTGCTATCTCCACACATTAATCTATGATTTCCTAATTGATAAATATCTCCTAATTTTGCTTTAGGCTCTTCTGGTAGTTCTACTTCAAAATCATCTTCTACAATTTCTTGTTCTTCTTCGACTTGAAATATGTCATCTAATTCATCAATATTAAATCCTGTTAATTCTAAATCAAAATCCAACTCTTTTAAATTTTCTAATTCTATTTTTAAAAGTTCATCATCCCATCCAGCGTTAAGAGCCATTTTATTATCTGCTATGATATAGGCTTTCTTTTGTGCTTCGGTAAGTCCTGATAATACTATGCAAGGCACTTCTTCCATTTTTAACTTTTTGCTTGCTAATAATCTTCCATGTCCTGCAATGATATTATCTTTTTCATCTATTAATAGTGGATTAGTAAAGCCAAACTCATTTATACTTGCGACTATTTGATTTACTTGTTCTTCACTATGAGTTCTTGAGTTGTTTATGTATGGTATTAAATCATTTACCTTTTTATATACTATTTTCATGATTACTCCTTATTAAGTTTTTTTGCTAATTCATAATTATTTTCATATAATTCAGTTAATTCTTTTTGTAATTTAATTATTTTTTCTTCTAAATAATCAATTTTTTGAGTATAATATTGTTCTCTTTTAATAAAGCACTCATTTCTATATTTATTATTATTTATTATTTTATTTGACTGTTTTATTTCTTCTTTTAATTTTTTATTTTCTTTAAAAATGTTAATCATTATTTCAACTCTGCCATTACTAAATATTTATTATTGATTTCTTCTACATAAGATAAGGCTTTTTCTTTGTTATTATATGCTTTAGTTAAACCTAAACCATTTTTAACTACCCATACTTGGCTTACTTCTACTTTGGCATCTATGATAGTACCTTTATCTTTTTCATTTTTAGTCTTAGTATATTTATCTACAGGTTTAGTAATTGTAATTTTATTATATTCAACATCTTTATCAATTATCATTTCAAATAATGCTTTCTTATAACTTATTTCATCTAATTCCATATATTCTACATTGCATAATAATTGTCCAGTAGGTATTAACATATAATTTCCTTTTTCATCTTCATATTTTGTTATTTCTTTTGTTACCTTTGTTATATTTTTATTAAATTTAATTAAATCTCTTTCCATTTTTATCTTTCTCCTATTCTTTCTATATTTTCTCTCATTTTTAAATATTCTTTACCAATAGGACTTTCAAAATAATTATTACATATGTCTATTGCAAAATTTATGGTTGCATTCATAACATTTTTAACAAGTGAAATAACTTCTTCTGGTTCTGTTTTATTCGCAATACAAATATTTGCTAAATTGTGTTTTTGCTCATCAGTCATTTTTTTCACTATATCAGCATTTGTGATATTAATATGTTTCATTATTTTCCTCCTAATTGACTTGTTTCTTTTAATCTTCCTTTTAAATTATCAAACACTTCTTTTGTAGGTATAAATATTTGAGGTATTTGATTAATTCTTCTTAATTCTCTCCAATATTTTCGCTCTTCTTTATCTTTTATACTCGCTATGTTTATTGTTCTTGATTTTATAATATCATACAAAGGCTCAGTCTTAGGTACACTCCCTAATTTCTTTTTAAATTCAAATAAACCTAATTGCATAAACTCTTTATATGAGATATTTTCATATCTACTACAATAAAAAGCATAGGCTTGGTCTAAGTCCTCTTGATAAGCAAAGCAAAATATTGTTTTATTGCTTGTTTTTTTGCTATAATTATTCTTTATTTCCCTCACTGGGAGTATCATCTAGTCCTTTGTTAATAATCTGTCCTAATTTAGAACTAAATAATTGTAGTTGCATAGGCTGTTCTGCTTCTGGTATGTTATCAATACCCATATCATCAAATAATTCTTTTATGTTCTTACCAAATAATTTTTCTATCATTTCATTTAATATGATAGCCTCTTCTAATTGAATATAAAACTTTTCATATTCTTGATAATTAGTTTCATCATAAGTTATATGACCTTTTCCATCATCTTTTTTGATAATAAGGTCATTTTTTGTTATTCCTTGTTTACTTAATTCTTTATACATATTAAGTCTTGCTGTTGCTACTATTCCTTGTAACTTTTCAGCCATTTCAATTGTTCTTTTGAATTCAATAGATACTTCTTTTTTTTCTTTATTAGTATAAACTAATTTATAAGTATCTAAGTCAATTTTAATAAATTCATATTTCATTTTATCCTCCATTCTAAAAAAGTTAGAAATTATCAAACTCACTAAAGGCAAACCCATAATTTCATAAAAGAATATTTATTGGAGAACAAACATTTTATATCTTTTAAAGGGGTGAATAATATGTTTAAGAAAATAATATTTTTAGTTTTTGCTTGTTCTCCTACTTTTTCACTTCCTATTATAGCATAATTATTTCTTTATTGCAACTAAATTATTACATCTTATACAATATACTTCGTTTTTGCTATTAGTCATAAATAAACTTTTTTTATGACATTTAGGGCATATTTCTTTTGGCTTTCTGCTATATGTCTTGTGTATTTCTTTTAATTTATCTTTTTCTCTTTCTCTTAATATTTTTCTTTCACTATTTTGGCTCATTTTTATTACCTCCATTATATTTTTCTTTGCATTCTTTTATAAACTTTTTTATTATTCTACTCACTTGGGCTTGTGTAATATTTGTTTTTTTTGATATTTGGATTTGAGTTAATTCTTTATAGCCTAATAAGCCATAAGTAGAACATATAATAAATTTATCTCTTTCACTTAATTTGAATATTTCTTTATAAATTAATTCTAATCTTTCTTTTTTTATAATGTTATCTTCTATATTTTCTTTTGAAGGAATTATATCTAATAAATATAATTCTTTACCATTATCATTTATTTGTGTATAAATTGATATGTCTTGTATCCCATTTCCTCTTTTTTGCATAGATTGTTTTCTTTTATAAGCAAGTATTTCATTAGTTATGCATGATGTTAAATATGTTGATGCTTTATAGCCTTTATCTCCACTGTAAGTATTAGCACCTTTAACTAATCCTATCATTCCTATGTCATAATATTCATCAAGTTGATTATATAAATTATATCTTTTTAACACCATATATATTAAATTTATATTATCTAATATTAACTTTTCTTTCGTTAACATTTTAATTCCTCGTCTATTTCTCTTATCTGTTTAGCAAAATATTCAGTATAAAATTTATCTTTAAATTGTTTGGCAAGTTTATATCTTTCTAAAAAAGATTGTCTTATCTTTAATAGTTTTCTTCTTCTATGTGGTTCCATTATTTCTTTCCTTCTTTAACTAAATCATTGTACTCATCATTAATTACTGCTTTGAAATAATGGTCGCAATATGTGCTATCAAATTCATCAGTACAATGTGCTATAAACAAATCTTTATACTTTGCTTCCCATTCTTTAGCACCACAATAAACATAATTGCTTTCTTCATCTTCGTAACCTAAACCACAATTTCCACATCTTGTATGAATATAAATTACATCTTGCCCAACAAACGAATCATATAAAGATGTTTGTTCATCACTATTATTTCCATATTTTTCAACTAATCTCATAAGTTCATATCCCCTGCAACGAGGTATTTCACCATAGTTTTTTTCAATATAATTACTTAACTTTTCATCATAAGTATTTTCAAATGCTTTTAAATCCATTATCTTCTTCTTCCTTTCATTTTTTCTTCTTGATATATCTCTAGCACCCACTTCAAGTTAAGCAATGCACTCTTTACTGCTTCACTTGCTGGTAAACTTAATAAATAATTTATTTTTAATTCTATCTTTTCTTCAAAGGTTAATCCTTCGTAATTTATGTTTATATCTTTCATAATTCCTCCTATTTTTCTGGCATTTGATATACAAAAGTAGATAATTCTTTTAATTCATAAGTTGCACCTTCTCTAATAATAGTATCTTCAAATGAACCAATAATTTTTCCACTGTCTTTAATGATTAACCGTGGCTTTAATATATTTTGTATTTCATCTAATACCTCTAATGCTCTTTCTTTTGTTTCATATTCTGCCAACTTATGATTATGTCCTGATAGGGTTAATCCTAACTTCTTATGATTTTCATAAAAAGGAACTTCCATCCATATTTGATTATCCATTATCCATAAAGAATTAACTTTAACTAAATCTTTTTTATCTTGACTACGCACCCAAAGTTCCATTATTCCATCTCCTTTGCACTAAATTTGAACAATCTGCATAAGGAACTTTTAAAACTTCATGCATATGTTTTGTTTGTTCTTTATGAGTTGCCCATTCTAAATTTGAAACTTTATTATTTAATTTATTTCCATCTTTATGATTAACGGTTTTTTTATTTAAAGGATTATTAATAAATGTCAAAGCAATAAGTCTGTTTACTCTATATGTTTTTGCAATACCATTTTTTGATAATCTCACTTGATAATATCCACTATGATTTTTATTAAATTTTAATATTTTGCCTTTTTGTATATATAAATTAGTTCCATTTTTTCTAACATGGTCTAAACTTCTAATTCTACCTAAATTACTGGCTTGATATAATCTTTCATAATTAGGAATGTCTTTCCATAATTCCATTATTTTTCCTCCTTATTCAACATAATCATCATAAATTTTTACAACACAATCTATTTTTTCATCTTTTTCTTTGTAAAGATTAATAGTAGTTTTGTCTGTATCAATAATCAATGAATGATAAATTTTTAATAATTCTTCAAGAGTGTTTATTTCTTTGACTTCTCTATAATCCCAATCACTTGCTTTTGTTATTACTACTTTCATTACTTTTCTCCTTTTAATTTATTCCAATTATCTTCTAATTTTCTGTACACTTCTTCTCTTGCACTTATTTGTATTCTTAGTTGCTGATTTTCTTGTTGTAAATCTTCTATAAATTTTAATAATATATATATTTCAGCATAAGTAATATCACTATCTCCTATAAATTCATAAGAACCACTTTTTACTAATGAATTATTTTGTAAGATTTTAATAGTTTCTTTTACTTCTTTATTCATTCTGACACCTCTTTTTTTAATATTTCTTCACAATAGTCATTACTTAATAAAATTCTTACACATGTAATTTTAGTTTTTTGTATTCTTTCTAACTTTGCCTTCATTCGCTTTTCTTCTATAAGTAATCTTTTTATTGCTTTCTTGCATGCTTCAAATGCTTGTTGCTCTTCGCTATTCATCATTCCGCTCCTTTATCATCATAATTAATCCAATAATTACTCCTATACCAATAACCCCCAATATAATTAATGGTATATATAATATAAGCATTTAATCCTCCTTATTCCAACCTAATTCTTCTACTTGCTTATTTATTGCTTGTAGTTCTTTGACACTAATTTCTGCATCTCTACTAGGTGAAAAAGGACTATCACTAATTCGATAACTATTAATAGTCTTATCAACCAAATTAAACTCTATATAACATATTTCAGTTATAACGAATTTAATTGAATACAATATAGTATCTTCACTTTTTTCTTGTTTATATCCTAATTTTTCAAACATCTCTTTAGCAGTCATTACTTTTCCTCCTTACCACTTATAAGTTAACATTAGATATAATACATAACTTAATATTGTTGCTAAGATTAATAAATTAATTATTATTAAATATGCTTTTATATCTTCTTGTTTATCTTTTTTAAGTATTCTTAATTGTTCTCTTTCAGTCTTACTTGTAGGGAATTCTTTTTTTAATTTCCACATTTGAAATCTGCTTATTTTTTCTGGTTTCATTTTATCCTCCTAAAATCTTTACAAGCCTCTGTATTTTTTGTTATTCTTATTTTTCTATATCTACAATAATATGTAGGTATTGAATTACCTTTTATTTGCCTTTTTTCTAATAATCTGCAATTTTTACATCTATCTTTTATTTCTTTTTTCTCTTCTGATATTATATTCCATTCTCTAAGGATGTTCTTTTTATCATATTTAAGTGTTTTCATTAACTCGGTAATACTTGTTATATTCTCTTTTTTTACTAAATATTCGGCACAATAGGTATGTATCTCATTTCTTAATGAAGTATCTTTGCCATTATCTAATGCTTGATGACATTTAATACATAACATAACACCATTTTCTTTACAACCTTTGCCACCTTGAGCCCTTGATAAGAATATATGTGCTATTTGCAAAGCCCCATTATTTCCACAAAAGATACATCTATTATTATCTCTTTTTTTTATATATTTTCTTGTTTCTTTGTCGAATTCACAAAATTTACTTCTAATACTCATTATCTTGCCTCTTCAAAAAAATCTTTTATTTCAGCATTATTATCTATACTTTTTGTTATAGCATATGCAGTGGTTTTTTTGCATAGTGTTGCTTGATTATATATACTATTCATGTACTGCCTAGTAATTCCGACTTCTTCTGCTATTTTTGCTTGATTTAATTTTATTTTATCAAATTTTTCTTTTTTAAATCTATACATCTTCTTCTTCCTCCAAATATTCTTTTACTAATTTTATTGCCATTTCTTCATTTACTGGCAATTTATAAAACTTTCTTTTTTCTTCCCTTAAATGTGTACCACTTACAAATGATAAAGGTATATGATAAGTTTGCTCGTAGGCTATCTTGTAAAGATTAGTTTGATATGCTAAGTACTCTCGATCGAACGTTGCTGTTCTTTTAAAGTCATTTACTCCTCTTTCCCCGTTTATTTCTATTATTTGGTCTAATCTACCTATTGCTACTGGTATATTATCAATAAATAATATAACTGGTATCTCTGAGGCTATTACTTGCCATTTATAATTTTTCTTTAAGAATATGTAATTTTGAAGTTCTCTATTATTAAGGTCATTTATACCATCTTCTTCATAATCTTGAATTGCTTGGTGCATATTCGTACCTTTTTCACTTGCTAATTCAAGTATTCTTTCATCTACACCTTGATACTTATTTCCGAATTTCTTTTTTAATATTGTTGTTATAGAGGGAAGAATAATTCCATTGCATATATAAAGATGACTATCTTCCCAATATTCTATAACATAATTACCTATAGTCCAAGTTTTCATTATTTTATCTTGATTACTAATGAACTTTTAACTGGTGTAAATTCTACATAAGTATCATATAAATCAGGTAAATCTTTTGTTCTAAATGTTTCTTTCTCAGTCGGTGCTTTGTAAGTAATACTAATATTTTCATCTGATATTTTTATAATGCCTTTATCTTCCATTTCTTTTAATAAAGTTTCTCTTATTGCATCTTCTTTTCTTTTTAATTCTTTTTTTTCTTCATCTATCATTCTTAATTCTGACGTAATTATATCTGCTAATTGATAGTTATCTTCTTTTTTTACTATTAAATTATATAAATCTACTTTTTTCACTTCGTTTTCTTGCATAATAATTATTCCTCATCTTTCTTTTTAAATAATTTACTTAATATTTCACTTGCTTTATTAATAGACATATCTTCTAACTTATCAAGGTTATTTACTTCTAATAATTTTGTTAAGTTTTCGCCTTGATAATATTTTTGTATAAGTTCCATTTGTTTAGGACTTATCTTTGCATTGCCAACTTGTTTAGTGGCTTTCTTGTAGCCATTTTCGGGGCTTGCCTCTTTGTCAGGGTCATCTCCAGTACTTAATTTATATGCTTTCATAAGTGCATATTTATCAGCATATGTCATTGCCTTTCCTGGTGCTTTGTCGCCTGTATCTAAGCCATCTCCATAAACTATTGTTTCAATAAACTCACTAGGATTATCAATATTAACAAATCTATAAGTAGTTTCTATTCTCATAAATAATGTATTAGTTTTAGTTATGTTTCCATTATATTCACTTTCTTTTATTAAAGTATCTCTATCAATTACTTCTCTTTTTACTGGATAACTATAAACTCTATACTTCTTTTCTATAGGTTTTACTCCATCTAATACATCTCTTTCTGATACTGCTTTATAACTATTTGTTTTGCTTATAGACACAACCAATCCTTTTTCTATAACCCCTATTTCTTCTGTTATTAATGACATCTTTTCATAGATGTTCATTTCTTTAATTTCTTCTTCTTTCATTTTCTTTGTTCTCCTTTCATTTTCTTCTTAATTATACACCTTATTTTAATTTTTGTCAACTATGTTTTATATTTTTATTTAAAATCTTTTAATAATTCTTCCATTTCATTATTTTCATTAGTTTCTACTTCTTCTTTTTTTATATCATCATCAAACCATTCAGGCTTATGTTCTATTTTTTTGCTTATTTTTTTATCTCTATGTCTTTTAGTTTCTTCTTGTGCTTGGCTTACACTTTTAATTCCTAATTTTTGCCAATTATAAATTATAGTATCTATATAATTAATAGTATAAGCACCATTTAATATAGAAACTTTAACTGCATATCTAGTAAGTTCATTATCTTCCCATTCTTTTACTTTTTCAATTTCGGTAGATGATAAAGTTCTTCCTAATTCTTTTTGTAAGAAGTCATTTCTGGTGGCGGCCTTCGCTTTCAACAGCGACGCGGCAACTGATC
>OGYN01000585.1_pt1 | contig 33345 bp, 20 predicted proteins | sample 1576551 | NCBI WGS metagenome assembly OGYN01 (sample SAMEA3541589, study PRJEB24748) | human gut metagenome | biome: human gut; feature: human-associated habitat; material: faeces | place: China | collected 2012 | reverse complement strand
CTTGGGCAGAAAGCCACAAAATTAGAAAAAATATAGTATTAAAAACGTTTAAACATGTTTTTTTTGTTTTTTATTGCAACAATTTCCATCTTAGACCATCATATACCATACTACAGATAAAATAAACTACAGTATAATAGATTGTAGTCGCTCTCTTTGTATCCGAATTAAACAGATTAAAATCCGGTCTAAAATCAAAAAAAATATTTACTCATAATTCAACATAATGATTAATTTTCAGGGTTAATTATTATGGTTATTTTTCAGGATCAAAGGTAACACAATCCGAACAAACAACTGATTATCAGAATTATACATAAAATATCTGATTATATTTTAACTTTTGGAATAAAAGTAGTACATTTGTACTCAATTCAAAAAGGAATTTATGACGAAAGCTCTATTTTTTGACATAGACGGAACGCTGGTCAGTTTTGAAACTCACCGTATCCCGCCTTCTACCATTGAGGCATTGGAGGCAGCCCACGCAAAAGGGCTCAAAATATTTATCGCTACCGGACGCCCGAAAGCCATTATCAACAACCTTTCCGAATTGCAAGACAGAAATCTCATTGATGGATATATAACCATGAACGGAGCCTATTGTTTTGTCGGAGAACAAGTTATTTACAAAAGCGCTATTCCACAGGAGGAAGTAAAAGCAATGGCTGCTTTCTGCGAGAAAAAAGGAGTACCGTGTATCTTTGTGGAGGAACACAACATATCCGTTTGCCAGCCTAACGACATGGTAAAAAAGATATTCTATGATTTCCTGCACGTGAATGTTATTCCGACTGTTTCGTTCGAGGAAGCAACAAGCAAGGAGGTGATCCAGATGACACCTTTCATCACGGAAGAAGAAGAAAAGGAGATCCGTCCGTCTATCCCTACTTGTGAAGTAGGGCGTTGGTTCCCGGCATTTGCCGATATTACGGCCAAAGGGGATACCAAGCAGAAAGGCATTGACGAAATCATCCGTTACTTCGATATGAAACTGGAAGAGACTATGGCATTCGGTGACGGAGGCAATGACATCAGTATGCTTCACCATGCTGCTATCGGAGTTGCCATGGGACAAGCCAAAGAGGATGTGAAAGCTGCCGCCGACTATGTGACGGCTCCGATTGACGAAGACGGAATCAGCAAAGCAATGAAACATTTCGGAATTATTTGAGACAAGCAAATACGAAGATGAGCGTAGACACTGACAATGCTGCATTTCAGGATGCACTGAATCTGATTCAGTACACCCGACAGTCGGTCTTTCTGACCGGGAAAGCGGGTACGGGAAAATCTACATTTCTGCGTTATGTCTGCGAGCATACCAAAAAGAAATATGTTGTACTTGCTCCGACCGGAATTGCTGCAATCAATGCCGGAGGAAGTACGATGCATAGTTTCTTCAAACTCCCTTTTTATCCGCTATTGCCGGACGATCCCAATTTAAGTCTGCAACGCGGCCGTATCCATGAGTTCTTCAAATATACGAAGCCGCACCGCAAGTTATTGGAACAGATAGAACTGGTCATCATTGACGAAATTTCCATGGTACGGGCGGATATCATTGATGCAATCGACCGCATCTTACGGGTATATTCTCATAATCTGCGCGAACCTTTCGGCGGAAAACAGTTACTATTGGTAGGCGACGTTTTCCAATTGGAACCTGTCGTGAAGAATGATGAACGGGAAATACTGAACCGTTTCTATCCTACTCCTTACTTTTTCTCAGCAAGAGTATTCGGTCAGATAGATTTAGTTTCTATCGAACTGCAAAAGGTTTACCGGCAGACTGATCCGGTTTTTGTCGGTGTACTTGACCACATTCGTACTAATACTGCCGGAGCAGCCGACCTCCAACTGTTGAATACCCGATATGGAAGCCAGATTGAAGAATCGGAAGCGGATATGTATATCACGCTTGCTACCCGAAGAGATACGGTAGATTCAATCAACGAAAAAAAACTGGCCGAGCTTCCGGGAGAATCGATTACTTTTGAAGGAGTTATCGAAGGAGATTTTCCCGAAAGTAGTTTACCCACCTCACAAGAGCTAGTGCTCAAACCCGGTGCACAAATTATCTTTATCAAGAATGACTTTGACCGTCGTTGGGTAAATGGCACTATTGGCGTCATTGCCGGTATTGATGAAGAAGAAGAAACGATATACGTTATCACTGATGACGGGAAAGAATGTGACGTTAAACGGGATTCATGGCGCAATATCCGTTATCGCTACAACGAAAAAACGAAAGAGATCGAGGAAGAAGTATTAGGTAGTTTCACTCAATATCCTATCCGGTTGGCTTGGGCAATTACAGTTCATAAGAGCCAGGGCCTGACTTTCAGCCGGGTGGTAATCGACTTCACTGGAGGAGTATTTGCCGGTGGACAAGCGTATGTCGCACTCAGCCGTTGTACTTCTCTGGATGGTATCCAACTCAAAAAGCCTATTAACCGGGCAGATATTTTCGTCCGTCCGGAAATCGTCAACTTCGCCGGACGATTTAATAACCGGCAAGCTATTGACAAGGCATTGAAACAGGCACAGGCCGATGTGCAATATGCCGCAGCCGCCCGCGCTTTCAATAAAGGTGATATGGAGGAATGTCTGGAACAATTCTTCCGTGCCATCCATTCCCGCTATGATATTGAAAAACCTGTTCCCCGCCGCCTGATTCGCCGAAAACTCGGCATTATCAACACCCTGAAAGAACAGAATAAAAAGCTCAAGGAACAGATGCGGGAACAACAGGAACGCCTACGCCAATACGCCCATGAGTATCTGTTAATGGGAAACGAATGTATCACCCAAGCACATGATATACGTGCTGCCCTTGCCAACTACGATAAAGCGCTCAGCCTCGATCCAAACTACATAGACGCATGGATACGTAAAGGAATTACTTTATTCAATAATAAAGATTATTTCGACGCTGAAAATTGCTTTAATACCGCAGTAAACCTTCATCCGGCAAATTTTAAAGCTGTCTATAACCGGGGTAAACTCCGGTTGAAAACAGAAAATACAGAAGGTGCAATCGCTGATCTGGATAAGGCTACAAGTCTGAAACCGGAACACGCCGGTGCACACGAACTTTTTGGAGACGCTTTGCTGAAAGCCGGAAAGGAAGTGGAAGCTGCGTTACAATGGAGAATTGCAGAGGAACTGAAGAAAAAGAAAAAATAATAAATATATACAAAAGGAAGGAAACGGGAACCGACCGTTTTCCCTCACTGACCAATACACTGTTCCTCACCGAGAAAGAGACCGTTGCTCACCGAAGAACGAATCTCCTCCACTACAACCCTTGAAGAGCCATTGCCTCAACCACTCCCTGCCATAATTCCGTGCTTTGGATTCCCCTAATTTTAAAATAAGAATCCCTAAAAAAATCTCTTTTATCCCTTATTATCAAAAAGTTTTATTAGTTTTGTTCCTTACATATTATCAGACTCTTAAAATAGAAGCAAATGAAAAAAGGTTTGAAAATCGCAGCTATCACCGTAGGAGTAATTATCATTCTAATGCTCCTTCTTCCTTTCGCCTTCCAAGGTAAGATAGCCGATATTGTAAAAACAGAAGGCAACAAGATGCTCAATGCGCAATTTGACTTTAAGAAACTTAACATTAGCCTGTTCCGTAACTTTCCACAGGCTTCTGTCACTCTCGAAGATTTCTGGCTAAAAGGCACTGGTGAATTTGCCAATGATACCCTTGTACAAGCCGGAGAAGTTACCGCCGCCATCAACTTATTCTCTCTTTTCGGAGATAGCGGTTACGATATTTCCAAAATATTCATCGAAGACACAAAGCTGCATGCCATTGTGTTGCCGGACGGACGTGCCAACTGGAACATTATGGAGCCGGATACGACAGCCGCTGCCGAGACTCCCGCTGCAGAAGAAGAATCTTCCCCTTTCAAAGTGAAACTCCAACGTTTCGTCATAAAAAACATGAATCTGATTTATGATGACCAACAAGGAAAGATGTATGCTGACATCCAAGACTTTAACGCAACCTGCGCCGGAGACTTAGGCAGTGAACGCACCACACTGAAACTGAAAGCGGAAACAAAATCCCTGACTTACAAGATGAACGGGATTCCTTTCTTGGCGAATGCCAACATCTCCGCTGAAATGGATGTGGACGCCGATCTGGCCAATAACAAGTACACATTAAAGGATAACACCATTCGCCTCAACGCTATTCAGGCAGGTATTGACGGCTGGGTAGCCTTGAAAGACCCGGCTATCGACATGGACTTGAAACTCAATACCAACGATATAGGTTTCAAAGAAATCCTTTCGCTAATCCCGGCTATCTATGCCACCGAATTTTCCAGCCTGAAAACCGACGGAACCGCCACACTGAACGCAACAGCCAAAGGCACCCTGCTAGGAGATACCGTACCTGCGTTCAATGTCGATATGCAAGTCAAAAATGCCATGTTCCGCTATCCGGCTTTACCGGCAGGAGTAGACCAAATTAACATCAATGCCAACGTACAGAATCCGGGAGGAAATATCGACCTGACGACGGTGGATATTAACCCGTTTAGCTTCCGCCTGGCAGGTAACCCGTTCAGTCTGACTGCCTACGTGAAAACGCCGGTCAGCGATCCTGACTTCAAAGTGGAAGCAAAAGGAATTCTTAACCTTGGTATGATCAAACAAGTATATCCGCTTGGAGATATGGAACTAAACGGAACAATCGACGCTGATATGCAAATGTCCGGGCGCCTTTCATCTATCGAAAAGGAACAATACGACCGCATACTGGCTGCTGGAACGATTGGTTTAACAGACATGAAACTTAAAATGCAGGATATGCCGGATGTAGAAATTAAGAAATCACTCTTTACGTTTACACCCAAATATCTTCAGTTGAGCGAAACAACCGTCAACATCGGTAAGAATGACATTACTGCCGACAGCCGGTTCGAAAACTATATCGGTTATGCGTTGAAAGGCACTACCTTGAAAGGAAGTCTGAATATCCGTTCCAACTATTTCAATCTGAACGATTTCATGTCGGCTACGGGTGAAGAAATGTCTTCGTCCGGTGATGTAACAACTACGGATTCCGTTAGTTCCACGGGAATTGTTGAAGTTCCCCGCAACATCGACTTCCAAATGGACGCTAATCTGAAACAAGTACTGTTTGACAAGATGTCCTTCAACAATATGAACGGTAAGCTTACTGTCAAAGACGGTAAAGTAGACATGAAAAATCTGTCTATGAGCACTATGGGAGGAAATGTTGTGATGAACGGATATTATTCCACCGCCGATGCCAAGAAACCTGAGTTGAAAGCTGGATTCAAACTGACGAATATAGGTTTTGCACAAGCTTACAAGGAACTGGATATGGTGCAGAAAATGGCTCCTATCTTTGAAAATCTGAAAGGGAACTTCTCCGGCAGTATCAACGTGTTGACGGATTTGGACGCAGCCATGAGCCCCATATTGAATACAATGCAGGGAGACGGCAGCCTCTCCACACGCGACCTTAGCCTAAGTGGTGTGAAAGCTATCGATCAAATAGCTGATGCGGTTAAGCAACCCAGCCTGAAAGAGATGAAAGTAAAAGATATGACACTGGACTTCATCATCAAAGATGGACGGGTAGAAACAAAACCGTTCGATATTCAAATGGGAGACTACAACCTGAATCTTTCCGGTAGCACGGGTCTCGACCAGACTATCGATTACACAGGAAAGATTAAACTTCCTGCATCTGCCGGTAATATCTCCAAACTAATGACTCTTGATTTGAGAATCGGAGGTTCGTTCACTTCACCTAAAGTCAGTGTCGATACCAAGAGTATGGCCAATCAGGCTGTGGAAGCAGTAGCCGATGAGGCTATCAGCAAATTAGGCCAGAAACTCGGACTTGACTCTGCTGCCAGTGCCAACAAAGATTCTATCAAACAGAAAGTAACGGAAAAGGCGGCCGAGAAGGCATTGGACTTCTTGAAGAAGAAACTTAAATAAAAAAATAAGGAAAAGAGATTATGCTTCTGAAGCTATATGATAAAAATAACAATCCGCAGGACTTACAACGGATTATCGACATTCTGAATGATGGCGGACTTATCATTTATCCTACTGATACGATGTACGCTATCGGCTGTCATGGACTGAAAGAGCGTGCTATCGAACGCATCTGCCGTATCAAGGAGATAGACCCACGTAAAAACAATCTGTCTATCATCTGCTATGACTTGAGTAGTATCAGCGAATATGCCAAGGTGGACAATAACGTCTTCAAACTTATGAAACATAATCTTCCGGGACCGTTTACTTTCATCCTGAACGGAACAAACCGACTGCCCAAAATCTTCCGTAACCGGAAAGAGGTAGGCATCCGTATGCCGGACAACAATATTATCCGGGAAATTGCCCGTCTGCTGGACGCTCCGATAATGACCACCACCTTGCCATACGATGAAGATGAGGATCTGGAATATATAACCGATCCCGAACTAATCGATGAAAAGTTTGGCGATATAGTGGATCTAGTTATTGACGGAGGTATCGGAGGAATAGAACCTTCAACGGTAGTAAAATGCACAGAGGATGAACCGGAAATTGTTCGTCAGGGAAAAGGTTGGTTAGAAGAAAGTTAGTTTCTTCGACAGAATTCATTACAAAATGGGCTGCTATCAATTCAACATTGATGCAGCCCATTATTTATAGAGTCTGTTCTATATTATTTAATCAAAGATTCCGGATCCAAATGACCAGCTTCAATGTCCTTGAAATAACGGTAAGTTCCTACTTTCAATTCTTCAGTCGCAGCATCATCACATACGATAATACCTTTTTCATGCATCTGCAATGCACTGATTGTCCACATCTGAGTGATAGAACCTTCTACGGCATGATACAGTGCACGGGCCTTGTTGTGTCCATTCACGATAATCATCACTTCTTTGGCAGAAAGAACAGTACCCACGCCTACTGTCAAAGCAGTTTTAGGCACTTTATTGATATCATTGTCAAAGAAACGAGAGTTAGCAATGATTGTATCCGTAGTCAATGTTTTCTGACGAGTACGTGAAGTCAATGAAGAACCCGGTTCATTGAAAGCGATATGTCCATCAGGACCAATACCACCCATGAACAAGTCGATACCGCCATAAGACTTAATCTTTTCTTCGTAACGTGCACATTCTGCATCCAGGTCAGGAGCATTGCCATTCAGGATATTCGTATTTTCAGCCTTGATATCAATATGACTGAAGAAGTTATTCCACATAAAAGAATAATAGCTTTCCGGATGTTCTTTCGGCAGTCCTACATATTCATCCATATTGAATGTTACTACATTCTGGAAGGAAACGATTCCTTTCTTATTCAGATCGATCAAAGCTTTGTACATGCCCAGAGGAGAAGATCCGGTAGGACAACCCAATACAAACGGTTTTTCAGGGGTTGGATTGGCTACTTTTATTTTTGCAGCAACGTAATGTGCAGCCCACTGAGATACGGACTGATAGTCCGGCTGAATAATAAGTCTCATAAGTCGATTGTTTTATAGGTTAGTTAATAAATTAATAATCTTATTCACTGTTTTAACGGTCTTTCTTCAAGCGCTCTGCCATGGCATGTGCCAGATTCTCGCATTGAGTGTAGGTAATATCCCTCATCGCCTGCTTCATCTCTACCGGATCGCCTACCAGTTCAAATTTACTCTTTTCTGCAAACTCTGCCATACGTTTCACCGCAGCACCTGCCCATGCGAAAGAACCGAAATAACCCAGATAACGTCCTTTCACCTCACGCACCAGAATCTTTGAAAGCAATGATTCTACCTCCGGGAAAATCTGATTGCTATATGTAGGAGAACCAATAATCAATCCCTTATAACGGAAAATATCTGCTATAATATAGGAAGGATGGCTCTTAGCAACATTATGCATTACGATATTCTTGATTCCTTGTGCAGAAAGTTCTTCAGCAATAGCCTCAGCCATTTGTTCTGTATTTCCATACATACTTCCGTATGCGATAACTACTCCCTCATCAGCGTCATAACGGCTCAAACGATCATATATACCGATCACTCTAGCTATATTTTCTGTCCACACCGGTCCATGAGTAGAACAAATAGCAGAAATAGGAAGTCCGCCAAGTTTCTGCAAAGCCTTTTGTACAGGACTTCCGTATTTACCTACGATATTAGAATAGTAACGAACCATTTCTCCCCAATACTTATCCAGATTAATACGGGTATCCAGAAAGCCACCGTCTACTGTACCGAAACATCCGAAGCCGTCGCCGGAGAAAAGAACTCCGTCAGTCTCATCAAATGTCATCATCGTTTCCGGCCAATGCACCATAGGGGTCATGTAAAAGCGCAGTTTATGGCGACCTAAAGCCAAAAAATCTCCGTCCTTCACCAGATATTGTTCCCCGGTCACACCGTAGAAACCTTCAATCATGCCGAATGTCTGCTTATTACCCACGATAATAATCTCCGGATAATGCTGTTTTATCAATCGGATAGATCCGGAATGGTCCGGTTCCATGTGATTTATTATTAAATAATTGATAGGACGTTCACCGATCACTTGCTTGATCTTACGCAGGTATACTTCAAAATAACAGATGTCTACTGTATCCACCAATGCCACCATTTCATCATCAATCAGATAAGAGTTATACGAAACTCCATAGGGCAACGGCCACATCGCTTCAAAACGGTGTTTATTACGGTCATTCACTCCCACGTAGTGGACATTTCCTTTAATTCTTGTTTTCTCCATTCTTCAACTTTATTAATTTCACTTTCACCACCGGCTTCCTCTAAAAAACAGGTAATTATTCAGTGGCAAATTTATCACCTGCAAAAATAATTCTTTTTTCCGAATCCCTGTACTTCTTCCCTTGATAAGCACCTCTTTCTTTCATTCTTTTTTGCAAACGTACTACAAATTCATAATTTTTCAATCCCCAGTCCGGAGCTATTAATAAATCTTTAGGAGATTGAGAGACAAAACGTTCTACAACCATATCCGGACGAAGATGTTCGACATAGTCAATCACCAGATCAATATATTCGTTTACCTCCGTGAACAGATGAAAATCCGCCGGGTTTATATCATATTCGTGCGCCATACGGGTCCCGCGAATCAACTGTAACTGATGAATTTTAAGAGTTGACAAAGGAAGGTCAGACAGGATTCCCGCTTGCGCCACCATAGCGTCAGATGTTTCTCCCGGAAGTCCTAGAATGATATGTCCGCCTACGAGAATGCCACAAGCAGCCGTCCGCCCGACAGTTTCTACGGTATCCTCATAAGTATGTCCGCGGTTTATGCGCTGCAAAGTTCTATCACAAGTACTCTCAATACCGTATTCTACCATTAGAAAAGCGTGTTTGTTCAATTCCTCCAGATAGCGCAACAACCCTTCCGGCATACAATCCGGACGAGTACCAATCACCAACCCCACTACGTCTTCTACTTCCAACGCTTCCTCATATTTACGTTTTAATCCTTCTAACTCTGCATATGTATTAGTATATGCCTGAAAATAGGCCAGATATTTCATTTCAGGATATTTACGGGCAAAGAAACATTTACCTTCCTCCAACTGAGCAGTGACCGACTTCTCTGTCCGGCAATAATCAGGATTAAAGGTCTGGTTATTACAATAGGTACAACCGCCCCACCCTTTCGTCCCGTCACGGTTAGGACAAGTGAAACCCGCGTTCAACGAAATCTTTTGTACTTTATAGGGAAAATACTTACGCAGAAAAGTTGGAAAATCATTATATAGAAGATGAGTTGACATATTCATTACTGTTCATTCATTATTTAATCTACAAACATAAGAAAAATTAGCGAGGTAAAAAAAGATGCCCCAAAATATCTTCAATATATTAAAATAATCATAAATACCATAAGATAAATTAATAAATATTGCAAAAGGAGAAACTATTTAACTAGATTTGTCTTGATTTTAGGCATTGACGGGAGGACACTTGTGAAAGTATTGTGCAATTTATTCCCCAATTATGATTTCATCTCACCATACCCCATGCAACTCACGTCAATAAAATAATCCTCTTTGTATTCTTTAACCAGAATATAAAGAGGATTTTATATGAGGATACTAAACAATAGTATATGTATGCTTATTTTTGATTAATAAATGAAAGTTTTATCTTCAGTCATAAAATCAGTTTTATAATCCCAGTCTTTCTTTCAATAATCTGTAACCGGAAAGGCTTACCCGGAGCTTAACCCCGTTTTTTAGTAATAATTGATATGTTTCTTTCCCGAACAGTTCAACCCGTGATATCTGTGTTACGTTGACAATAGTCGAACGATGAACACGAACAAATGTTTCAGGCGGCAGATGCGTTTCAAAATATTTCATAGTTTGTTCTTTCAGGTATTCTCCTGAAGGAGTGATTAACATCACATAATCACCACAAGCTTGTATGTAGATTAGTTCATCCGCTTTAATCAAATGAATACGTGAACCGTCTTTCACTGTGATTCGATCAATTAATCCAGCCGGAACTTCCACCGGTGCCTCAACTACCTGATGCGCAATCAGTTCTTTTTCAAGTTCCTGATTCAAAACTTCTTCTTTAGCGGTAATCAAACGATACCAAAGAGTTACCGCAATCAGAACCGGCAACCCGAACAATAACCGGAAAGGGATTGTCTGTGTAAAAGGGATATAGGATATACCTGCTATCCGTACCATACTATCACAAACCATAAAACAACCTGCCAGCCAAAGCAGACTTCCTACCACTATCATGATAATATCTGTCTGCAACAACGAAACGAGCCCGACAACATACCATGCCAGATAGGCTAAGGCAGCTAACCAACCCATCGTTGCTATCCCATCTACCAAGGCAGGAAGGTAATCAGCTCCGGTGTATAGGCAGACTAATGCTACCTGAGCCGCAACCAACACCAGCAAAAGCAGCAGTATCGGAATCCAACGATAAGGGTAATCTATAATTGGATGTGCTTTCATACACTAGTCTTTTATCTCCAGACCTCCAAAAGAAAGCGTACCTCGAACTACTAATATGCTCTCATAGTTAATATCCCCGTTATGCCAACGTTTATCATCACAGCCACCGAAGAAAGTATTACATTTGAATACTACTTTCCAATCGGAAGGAACATAAATCTCAACTCCTCCCCAGCTACAGTCCAGATCGATATAAGTTTCTCCCAACGCAATATGGGTATGACGCAAATCAATAACTGTACCCCCGAACGAAGTACGAACAATAGCTCCTTTGAATAGCTCATCAAGTACGACATGACGTGCCGCTCCCCAAACATTTTCCGAATGCAAAAAGCCATCGACAGACTCGCATTGTTGCTGTTCTTCTTTAAAGTTCATACCCAGACCTCTCCGTTTCATCCATTCCTTGCGATGATGTGCCATATGGCTATGAGACCAAGGCCCTCTTCTTCGGGATTTGAAAATCAACAAAACACCCGCTATTATCAAAGCAAGAGGCCAGACCATTGCCTGAGAATTCTCAGGCAACCATGAAAGCCCACCCAATAAGAAATAGACACCAATCAACAAAAGAATTATTCCTCCTACAAAATGGCGACGTATCATCGAATATATACCTAATATAATAAAAAGAGAATACCAGGATACTATCGTGCTAAACAATTCAGCAGTAATCCATCCCATATTGCGGGCAAACAGTAGTATCCCCGAAAGGATAAAAAGTGAAGCTACCAGATATTTACCGGAAAAGCCTGTAGCAGACAAAGTTTTTTGTTTCTCTTCCATTATTTCTATTATTAATTGATTAATGGTTCAAAGATACGCCATTTCTTTATGCTTTTACAGGCTTTTCTGCTGATTTACGGTCAATAATCCGATGAATACCGGATAAAAACCGATGAAACTTATCATAATACTCATTGTTTTACCTGCTTTCACAAGCAAATAGAACTAAGAAATCTAATCATTAAAAAACAATTATTTGGAATGACTTGCCGGAAAAGTATTCTCCACCAAGCCATTCAGATACACCTCTAGATTTGTATAAGCAGCACTCAAATTATACTTTGCCCCGTCAGACGCATCATTAGGATTTAAGCCTTTTGCTATTTCCCATCCGTCCGGTATACCGTCCTTGTCTGTATCGACAAGAGAAGAGGTTTCAGTTATATATTCGTCCCACTTTTCTATAGTATCCTCCTGACTGTCTATCAAACCATATCCACCACCTTTAGATGCATTAGTACTATAAGTACCATTAGCAGTTTCACTTACAATACGCCTATCAATCTTATCTCGCTCCGGAATGATATACTTATTATCCTTCCAGCCACATGTCCATGCCCCTGCATACGCCAGCACAGTTTCGTAAGCGTCTGTAGCAGATTGCATAAAACTGTAATCAGAAAGGATATCAATGCGCATGTCCAACAATAAGTCAGAAGATGTTCTTTCGTCATTCTTTACCTTGAATGCAGTAGAAGAAGTATTATTGGCGTTGGCGCTGGCAATCTCCTTCTGCTGTTCGCCTGACAAGTCCACACATGTATTGTCCATTATATTGCCATTCACATAAAAGTAACCAAATACTCCGGCATCTTGGGCATTCTTTCCATCATCTATATAAGCGGTGAAAAAACGTGCATGGGTTTTATCCTTGGCGGAAGCAGGACCTAGTTTATAATAGTTATTCATAATATTGTAATAACCTCCCTGAGCTCCATAAGCACCTTCATTAGTCCAATTATAAATTACATTATTACATAAGTCCACCTTTTCCACATCTGCCCGATTCGAATAACGACTTCCACAAAGACGCGGAGTCCGATTACTGTGATGAGCCAACAAATTATGATGGAATGTGGCAGGTGAGCCACCCCATATTCCACCATAACCATGAGCCTCTTTTTCATGTATCGAATGCCACAAGCTTTCGCTGAGAATACACCACTGCATTGTAAAATTAGTATTCCCATAAAATGAGGCACATTCATCAGTGCTCCAACTCATGGAACAATGGTCAATAATAATATTCTGCTTTCCGGGATAATTATTCTGATAACCATTCATCGCATCATCCTCTATTCGTTTTTCATCTCCCATACGACAACGGAGGAAACGAATAATTACATTATTGGCATTCACCCGCAAAGTGTTGTCCTTCAAACAGATTCCCCTACCCGGAGCTGTTTGACCTGCAATAGTAATGTCATCGTTGGTGATAACTAGTTGTTTCTGCAATTCGATCACTCCTCCGACTGCAAAGACTATTGTACGTCTTCCCTTCTGCTGTATAGCATGACGTAAAGTACCCACCGCCCCATCATCAGCTAATGAAGTCACTATATATACAGTACCTCCCGCACCTCCTGTTGTATACTTTCCTGCACCATAAGCTCCCGGAAAAGCAACAATGTTGGTACGGTCGGGGGTAGGATATTCCGGTAGCCCCGATTCATCTGTCAACTGTTTTTCTGTTGCCTGTTCGGATGAACAGGCAACTACTCCCCCAAAAAAGAAAGCCGACAATATAATTCCCAATATATTTTCTTTATAAACCCAAATAACAAGTTGTCCTTTTATTAGTCTTTTCATGTTCCTGATAGTTTAAAGTGATTATCCTTTTTATTACGAACGAGTTCACCTCACAAAAGTATGGAAACAGAAATATACTCATGTGCAATATTTGTTTTTCACTTTGTATTTATTGTTGATTAATTATGGTTGAATTAAAAAAAAGACAAGTTTCAAATAACAATAAATACTATGCGAATAACAATTATTACACACGTAGTTACCTAAATATTCATACCTTTACGCCATTAAAACGAAAATCAGAATAAAGTTCCATATCAAAACAATAATCAACTAAAGAAAGGGCATGAATAAAAAACTACCGGCAGCACTGTGCATTTTACTCACTATACCTATAATGGTAAGTGCGACAACCTATATATCCATTGATATACAGGATAATAAAAGTGTCAATAATGAGAAGAAAGACTATCCGACCCCTGATCGAAACAAAATTATAGCTTTTCCCGGAGCAGATGGTGCCGGAAAGTATACAACAGGAGGTGCCGGAGGTACTGTATATATAGTGACTTCACTAGCCGATGACGGTTCCGAAGGAACTTTCCGTTGGGCTATCAACCAAAAAGGTACTCGCACAATCGTTTTTGCAGTAGACGGAATCATAGAGCTGCAAAAACCTCTGAGAGTCAACAATGGAGACCTAACCATTGCCGGACAAACAGCTCCAGGTGACGGTATCTGCCTAAAAAACTATACTTTCTCCATTCAAGCCGACAATGTAATTGTCCGTTTTATCCGCTCACGCATGGGAGTTGACATCAAACAAAAAGGAGACGACGCTATGAACGGTATCAAAAACCACCAAAATATTATCATTGACCACTGCTCCATGAGTTGGAGTACCGATGAATGCGCCACTTTTTATAATAATCGCAATTTCACTCTCCAATGGTGCATCATCAGCGAAAGCCTTGCCAACTCCATTCATGAAAAAGGAGCTCACGGCTATGGAGGCATTTGGGGAGGACAGACTGCAACTTTTCATCACAACTTATTGGCTCATCACACCAACCGTACTCCTCGTCTTTGCGGAAGCCGCTATACTGGTAAACCGGAAGAAGAAAAAGTTGATTTATTCAATAATGTAATCTATAATTATGGTAGTGACGGAGCTTATGCCGGCGAAGGAGGTTCCTACAATTTCATTAACAACTATTATAAACCGGGACCTTTCAGCGCTACAAAAGGTTCTTTTAAACGTTTGTTTACCGCATACGCCGACGATGGAACGAATAAGAATGAAGCTGGTGTCCACGGTATATTCTACTTTAATGGTAATTATATGGACCCTACTTGTTCTAAACTCACCGATAAACAAAAAGAAGCTCTTTACAAAGTGAACAGAGACAATGCCTACGGACTGGTAATCAAGAAAGACTTTGCACCTGAAAAAAAGTTGTTGTCCTCTAAAGCTTTCAATATAGCCGAACGTACTTCCTTGCAATCTGCGAAAAAAGCATATAAAGACGTGCTCGAATATGCCGGTGCTTCGTATCGTCGTGACATAATAGACAAACGCATTGTAGAAGAAACCCGAAAAGGTAATTATACTTATGAAGGTTCCCACGGTAGCACCAACGGCATGATAGACCAGCCATCGGATGTAGGAGGATGGCCGGAATATAAATCGGAAGTAACTTTAGTCGATACCGATGGTGACGGTATGCCGGATGAATGGGAAAATAAAAATAATTTGGATCCGAACGACCCTGCCGATGGTACTAAGTATAGTTTAAGTCCGGAATACACAAATCTGGAAGTATATATGAACAATCTGGTCAATCATTTATTCCCCACAAAGAAATAGAATTTTGACACATAACACTTCCAAACAGACACAGGAAAGCGGAAAGTATATAGCAATACTTCCGCTTTTTTGTTACTCAGAGGTGGAAAAACAATATTTCCCATGATAAAAACAATTATTGCACATAGATAGCGCTGTCGATGACTTATTTTTGCACAAACAAAGCCTTACAAGTAACCGAATGTTTATAATATTAACAATCTATATATTAAAAGAAAAATGATGTCTAAAAGAATGAAAAACATGCGAGTTTTACTGCTAATGATATTAGCAGTTTTTTCGCTAAGCGTATCAGCGCAGACTATTACCGCAACCGGTAATGTGAAAGATGCAACCGGAGATCCAATTATCGGTGCTTCCATCGTAGAAAAAGGAAATACCTCCAATGGTACGATTACCAATCTGAATGGTGATTTCTCTCTCAAAGTTCCTGCCAATGCCACTCTTATTGTTTCATACATCGGTATGAAGACACAAGAAATTGCAATCAAAGGAAAAAACAAAATCGACGTAACTTTGTCTGACGACACCAAAGCATTAGATGAAGTCGTTGTTATCGGCTATGGTACAGCCAAACGGAAAGATATCACAGGTTCCGTTGCTACGGTTAGTTCCGAAGTATTGAGCGCCGTTCCCGTAGCTTCGGCAACAGAAGCCTTGCAAGGTAAAATGGCGGGTGTACAAATCACCACTACCGAAGGTTCTCCTGACGCAGAAATGAAGATTCGCGTACGTGGTGGTGGTTCTATCACAGGTGACAATACTCCGCTGTTTATCGTAGACGGTTTCCCGGTAGAGTCTATCAGCGACATTCCCGCATCCGATATTGAGGATATGACTGTACTGAAAGATGCATCTTCTACAGCTATTTACGGTTCCCGCGGTGCAAACGGTGTAATCCTGGTAACGACTAAAAGCGGAAAGGAAGGAAAACTGAGTGTATCTTATAATACCTACTATTCCTGGAAAAAAATGGCAAAGACCTTGGAGACATTGAGCGCAACTGATTACGTAAAATGGCAAAGAGAATACGCCTTGTTGAGAGGTAATGAAAGCAAATTTACCAGTCTTTTCGGCAACTGGCAAGATGCAGACTTGTATGAAAACGCCCCAACCAATGACTGGCAAGACCAAGTATTCGGCCGTACAGGAAATACCTTCAATCATAGCTTGACAATTAGCGGTGGTTCGGACAAAACTAAATTCAACATGGGATATGCCCACATGAATGACAAAGCTATCATGCTGGGGTCTTCTTTCCGACGTGATAATTTAAGCTTAAAACTTAACCACAAGGTGAATGATAAAGTCAGCCTCGACTTCTCTATGCGTTATGCCAATACCACGGTAAACGGTGCAGGTGCCAATGAAAGCAAGAGTGAAGTATCTTCAGCCGACTCACGCATGAAGAACGTTATGATCTACCCGATGTTTAACTTTCCTGATTTGAGTGACAGTTATGACCCGGATTTTCAGTTGACAAACCCGATTACATCAGTATATGACACAGACCGCAAGCAGAACCGTCAGACTTTCAACATGAATGGAAGCTTTTCATGGGAAATCTTCAAGAACTTCAAGTTCAAAACAGAGTTCGGTCTGGACTGGTACTACAATACCGATAAGAAATATTATGGTCCAAGTACTTACAATGCACGTACCAACAGTTCCGATACAGAAGGTGTTCATCCGATGGCTTATTTTGCCGACACGCAGCGTAAGACTTTCCGCAATACCAATACAGTAAATTACAACTTCAAAGATATCATCAAGAATAAAGACCACAACCTGAATGTATTGGTTGGTGAAGAGACTATCAATAAAAAAAGTTCATTGAATGATGACCGTCTGAGCTTCTTTCCTGTCAGCTTTACTGCTTCTCAGGCTTGGGCCTTGTCTTCACAAGGTACTCCTTATAGTGTAGACAAATATACTAACGCAGACGACAACTTGCTTTCCTACTTCGGACGTGTCAATTACGATTTCCAAAGCAAATATTTGATTAGCGGTACATTCCGTGCCGATGGTTCTTCCAAATTCTCTAAAGGCAATCGTTGGGGATATTTCCCTTCAGCTGCCGTAGCATGGCGTATTTCCTCAGAAAAGTTCATGGAGAAGACCCAGAATTGGCTTGATGATTTGAAAATACGTTTTTCTTATGGTACCGCAGGTAATAACAATATTCCCGCCGACCAGACTTCTCCCGTATGGTCTTCCGGTTCTACTACTTGGCTCAATCAATTCCCTTCTTATTGGACAAGCGGCATTGCCTCAGGTCAAAGTGGTTCCTACGCATCCAATCCGGACTTGAAATGGGAAACGACCGTTACCCGTAACGTTGGTTTGGATTATACCTTATTCGGTGGCAAGCTGACCGGTAGCATCGAATATTATAAGAATACGACTAAAGATTTACTAATCGCATTCCCTGTTTCCGGTTCCGGTTATGACTACCAGTACCGCAACCTCGGTAAGACTGAGAACAAAGGTTTTGAAATATCTCTTACCTGGAACATCATCAGCAAGAAAAACTATGAGCTGAGCTTCAATGGTAACGTAGGTTTCAATAAAAACAAAGTAAAGAACCTGGGTACATTATCACAATATCCGGCATCATCCGGTTGGGCCTCAACACAGATTCAGGATGACTTCATCGTGAAACCAGGCCATTCAGTAGGTGAGATCTACGGATATGTAACTGCCGGACGTTATGAAGTAAGTGACTTTGAAGACTATTATGCCAGCGGTGAAAAATGGGTATTGAAACAAGATGTAGCAAGCAATGCAGGTGTTATCGGTGCCAGTTATCTCCGTCCGGGTGCCTTAAAACTGAAGAATATAGACGACAGTGACAATGTCATTGATGAAAAAGACCGTACCGTTATCGGTAATACCAATCCTAAAGCCAGTGGTGGTTTCGCCCTTTCAGGTCGCGTATATGGTTTTGATTTGAGTGCAAACTTCACTTACAGTATCGGTAATGACGTTTATAATGCCAATAAGATTGAATATACTTCGTCCTATCAATACTATTACCGTAACATGATCGACATTATGGCCGAAGGCAAACGTTGGACAAACCTTGACGCCAACGGAAACTTGGTAAACGATCCCGCACAGTTGGCTGCATTAAACGCCAATACTACCATGTGGTCACCCTATACCAGTTATGTATTGACCGACTGGGCTGTTGAAGATGGCTCCTTCCTACGTCTGTCTACATTAACAGTAGGTTATACTCTACCGCAGTCCCTGACTAGAAAAGTGGGTATTAACAATTTGCGTTTCTACGCCACATGTTATAATGTATTTTGTCTGACCGGTTATTCAGGCTTCGACCCTGACGTTTCCACCCGAAACAAAACAGCTCTTACTCCGGGAGTAGACTACTCTGCATACCCGAAGAGCCGCCAGTTTGTAATAGGTCTTAACTTAAACTTCTAAAACGAAAAAGAAATGAAAAATATAACGATTAAATCATTGACAGCTGTCGCCCTTCTTGCTAGTCTGTCTTCTTGCAGTGATTTCTTAGATCAAAGTTCTCCTTCATCTTTAGACGGTAAGAACATTTTCAGTACTTATGAATATGCACAAGGCACCATTGCCAATATCTATCAGGAATTTGGAGAGCAAAACTATCGTGCACGTGCTATTTGGTATGGATACAATACAGATATAGAATACTATAACAGTTCGGACAAGGCCGACGGAAAGGCAGACTTGGCAACATACAATGCCGGAGTCGGAAACGATCAAATGAACACCAGTACCGGGACCGACCTTTGGGCTAAGATATATGCCGCTATCGAACGTGCCAATCTGGCTATTGAAGGTCTTCGTGAATATGCAGACCTGACAAATGCCAATATGAAACAATTGTTAGGGGAAGCGCTCACGCTACGTGCCTTACATTATATTGACCTGATTAATATGTGGGGAGATGTTCCCGCACGCCTGACTTCATTGAACGCCGACAATATGTATTCAGGACGCGAAGACCGTGATGTCATCTACAAGCAGCTCATCATTGATTTGCAAGAGGCACAAGACCTTTGCGCGTGGCCTAATGAGATAGACGCCACAAAAACAGTGGAACGCGTGAACAAAGTCTTCGTAAAAGGTCTCCTGGCCCGCGTATGCCTGCAAGCATCCGGCTACGCTCAGCGTCTTGACGGAGAAAACCGTTTAAGTACGGATCCGGAACTATCCAAAGCACGTCTCTACCCTATCGCACTGCAAGCTTGTAAAGATGTTATGGAACAGGAAGGCACTTACGTGGCTTTGAAATCAAATTTTGAAGATATCTTCAACAACAACGGAATCTCAGGAGATGTTATCAATGCAGGCAGTGAATCATTGTTCGAGATAGGTTATAGCAATAACCCCGCACGCGGACGTATCATGTACACTGTCGGTATCAAACATACCACTGCCGACAATATGACAACCATGCTTCAGGGAAGCCAGGTTGGTCCTACACCAACTTTCTTCTTTGACTATTCAGTAAAGGACTTGCGCCGTGATATAACTTGCTGCCCATTCCAATGGACAAAAGGCGTACAAACTCTTCAGTCTTTCAAAAGCTGGAGTTTCGGAAAGTTGCGTTATGAATGGACGAACCGTATGATTCCTACCGGAAACGATGACGGTATCAACAGACAATATATGCGTTATGCCGACATCGTACTGATGCGCGCCGAACTGGAAAATGAGTTGAATGGTGCATCTGCTGCCGTTCCTTACCTGACTAAGATTCGCAACCGCGCTTTTGCGACCTCCGACCGTGCAACAGAAGTTACAGCTTATGTTGCAGAAGCAGCTCTCAGTAAAGAAAAGATGTTCCAGGCAATTGTTGACGAGAGAGCTTATGAGTTTGCCGGAGAACTGATCCGTAAAGCTGACCTTATCCGTTGGGGAATGTTGAAAAGTAAAATGGACGAGACAAAAAACAAGATGAAAGCTATTGTGAGTTTGACCGATTATGATTCTAAACATCCTTACAGCCAGCTATCAGGCCATGCATATTATAAAATGAGCGCATATACCTGGACTCGTAATGGTATAGAGACTACCGAAAAGGATGCAAAACTGAACCTTTACGGTCTGAACTATGGTGAAATGGATATTAATCCGGAAGGCTATACCGAATTTTCAGACAGTAAGGGCGAAGCATCCACTTGGATCAAAGATAATGCCCTGGAAGATGTTATTGACTATCTCTATGTTCGCGACCCGGACAAATATCAATACTGGCCTATCTTTAACGTCAACTTGAATGATAATCCTAATCTTTCTAATTACGAGTGGTATTAACTAACTAAATGATTAAACAACAATGAAAAAATATATACTATCAATTTGTACATTAGCTGCCGTTTGCCTGGGTAGTGTTGCAGTGACATCATGTAGTGAACCAGATGATATCAATGATTTAGTTCTTAATCGTGTCTTGTCGCCAACCGGCATCACTGCACGTATTTCACAGGAAGTAAACATCATTGTCAGTTGGAATGAAATGTCAGGAGCTACCTCTTACGAACTTGAAGTTTATGCGGACAGTCCCGACTATGACCAACGTACACCGGATGCCTCATATACCACAACTTTAACCGAAAAGACTTTAACCAATCTTATCGGAGAGACTGATTATTACATCCGCGTAAGAGCCATTGATGAAAACAATTCTTCCCGCACATCCAAATGGGTTGACATCAAGCGTACAACCAACCCCGAACAGAACATGAAAAAGGTAAAAGCCGGCGACATTCAGAGCACTTCTGTAAAAGTAACATGGACACCGGGTATTGAGGTCGATGCTGTCATCTGTGCTCCTACTACCGCAAACTCCAGTGCCAATACTGTGACGTATACGCTGAATTCAACCGACATATCTTCCGGCTCCGCCACTATCACAGGTCTTACACCGGAAACCAATTACAGAGCTACATTGAAGTTAGGTGAAAAGACTCGTGGTTATTCTACTTTCACCACTAATCTGGATTTGAGTGATGCTATCGAACTTACTCCTGCTGACGATTGGGTTTCTGCTATTCAAGATGCAACACCAGGCAGTAAATTTGCTCTTACACCCGGTGAATATGTGCTGACAGCAGCCAAATTACAAATTAATAATAATGTAGTCATTGCTGCTAAGAATTCTGCCGAGCCACCGGTAATCAACACTTGTATCCATATCTATAACGGCGCTTCACTCTATCTCTATCAGGTTGTGTTAGATGGAACGAATACTGATGGCAGTCAGGCTATTGAATACAAAAAGGAAGGAGGATTCGGTGACCTTACCATTAACGGGTGTGAAATAAGAAACTATATTAAAGGACTTATTTACATCAATGTTGCAGCAGTACCAAATACTATCAAGATAGAAAACTCCCTCATTCATGATATCGTGTGTGACGGTGGTGACTTTATTGATAGCCGTAAAGGTGGTTGGAACAATCTCACCATTTCAAGTTCCACAATCTATAACTCCGCCTCCAAGCGGGACGTACTACGTGCCGATGACGCATCAAACAGCGTAACTGCAAACATGGTAACTTCGATTGATAAATGTACATTCTATAATGTAGGTAACGGTGAAGCCAACTATCGCTTCTTCTATCTGCGATTCAAGGGTAACACCAACACGTTTACCAACAACGTAATTGCCAACTTCAACAACAAACGCGGCTTTGCCAACTCAAGTGCCGTAGGAAAGCCAACCTACTCGAACAATTATTACTACAACTGTAAGAACTTGATCTCATTGGCTGAAGGCAATACGGACACAACAGTAACGTGCTTCGACACAGAAGGAAATGTTCTTGAGAACAATCCGTTCGCCAACCCGGACAAGGCTGATTTCACTATCACTGATGAACTTTATCAGAGTTATGGTTTTGGTGACCCGCGCTGGCTGCCATAAACCACGAACAACATAGATACTAAAAAGAGGGAGGTGTGTCAAAATGCGCACCTTCTTTTTTTTAAGCACAAAGCCCCAACTTTCACAAGCTGGGGCTTTGTTATTACCTAAAGATTTTGTATCTTTAGGCATAAGATTTTCACTATGACAAAGATACATTTTCGTCCTTACAATTCCAACCAAACAGTGCTTTTTCCTCAAAGAATTGACGAGGATATTGCAGAGCATGATCCAGTTCGGATGGTTGACGCTCTGGTTGAGAGCCTGAACCTTGAAAGTTTCAGGAAGTTGTATAAGGAATGCGGCCGCAGCCCTTACCATCCCAGGATGATGCTCAAGGTCATTCTCTATGCCTATATGAACAACGTCTATTCCTGCCGGAAAATTGAAAAGCTCCTTCATCGTGACATCCATTATATCTGGCTTGCCGGATATGAGAAACCTGATTTCATTACCATCAACCGTTTCCGCAACCGGGTGAAAAAGGAAATCAACGAGGTATTTACCCAAACCGTACTCCTTCTCTCTTCCAAAGGCTTCATCAGGCTGAATGTGGAATACATTGACGGGACAAAGATTGAGTCCAAAGCCAATAAGTATACTTTCGTTTGGCGAAAAACGGTTGAGCGGAACTGTGAACGCCTGATGAAGAAGATACATGTCCTGCTAGGGCAGATAGACGATGTCATCGCCCAGGAGAACTCATCGGAAAGCAATGAGGAGATTGAGTTCACTCCGGCCATGCTGACTGAGATGGCTGGAGAATTGCGGAAAGCACTTGAACAGGTTCCTGAGCCCTCCACGAAAGAGGAAAAGACTGCGTTGAAAAAGAAACGCAAACAGCTGAAGGAACTGGAAGAACACAGGGACAAGCTGCAGGAATACGACAACCGTCTGGACACGCTGCAGGACAGGAACTCCTATTCCAAAACGGACAAGGACGCTACTTTCATGAGAATGAAGGAGGATGCCATGCGTAACGGCCAGACAAAGCCCGGTTACAACCTCCAGATCGGCACCGAGAACCAGTTCATTACCGATTTTGCACTCTTTCCGAACCCTACGGATACACTGACCATGATACCTTTCCTGCAATCCTTCTCAAGCAGATATGACAGGTTGGCCCATACGGTGGTGGCCGATTCCGGCTACGGTTCTGAGGAGAATTACCGCTTCATGTCAGAAAACGGTATGGCGGGCCACGTCAAATACAACTACTTCCACATGGAACAGCGGCCGAGATTCAAACCGGACCCGTTCAGGGCGGAAAACTTCTACTACAATGAAGAACAAGACTTTTGTATCTGCCCCATGGGACAGAAGATGCAAAGGATAGGGACTAGACATGTGAAAACAGCATCCGGATATGTCAGCGAAAATGCCAGGTACAGAGCCATCAGATGTGAAGGCTGTCCGCTAAGATGCCGATGTTTTAAAGCCAAGGGGAGCAGAACGATAGAGTTGAATCACAGACTCAGAAAATACAAGCAAAAAGCCAAAGAGTTGCTCTGCTCAGAGGAAGGACTGAAACACAGAGGACAGAGATGTATAGAACCGGAAGCCGTGTTCGGACAAATGAAAAACAATATGAATTACAAACGTTTCCGCCATTTTGGAAAGGATAAGGTCTTCATGGACTTTTCCTTCTTTGCCATTGCCTTCAATATAAAAAAGATGTGTGCAAAAATGACTAAAGAAGGTATGGATTGGCTGATTAGACCGTTTTATGAGCTTACAGTTGCTCTATTTAGATGTTGCGAACACATAAACCAAAGAAATCCTCAAAATATCGCAGCTTAAAAAAATGAGTCGATTTTTATAGTCAATGAAAAAAAAGAAGGCGCATCGTGTATTACGACACACCTTCCTCTTTTTAGTATCTTCACATGAAGGAAGAACTCTGTGCCTAAACTCGTATTATCTCCCCACTTTCTCTTTATACTCCGTCGGCGTCATCCCCACCTGCGCCTTGAAACATTTGCTGAAATAACGCGGGTCATTGATCCCGACCATATATGAAATCTGTGTCATATTAAACTCTCCGGTTTCAATCAATTGTGTAGCACGTTTAATACGGATTTCTTTGATAAACTCGATAGGCGCTAATCCGGTAAGCATTTTCAGTTTCTTGAAGAATACCGAACGACTGACAGCCAGTTCGCGTACCAAATCATCCACCACCAACTCGCCATTATCCATGTTCTGCTCCATTAGTTCCACCAATTTATCCATAAACTTACGATCGTTGGGAGACATATCGGGAACAGCAGGTTGTGCTTCCTGCTCCGGTTCAGTCCTGTTTTCTTCTCTTGATTCCCCCTCTGCCGATACAGGCAGATCTTCAGGAACAGCAGCCATGTTGATATGCATCAGGCTATCGCGATAGAAACTTTGCAGTTTCTTGCGCTGTATCAACAAGTTTTCTACACGGGCTTGCAGATAGGTGGCACTGAAAGGTTTCGTGATATAGTCATCTGCACCGTACTCCAGTCCTTCTAATTTGCTTTCGATAGTAGTCTTGGCAGTAAGCAGAATAATAGGTATATGGCTGGTCATCATATCCGCACGCAGTTCACGTGTCATTTCGATACCATCCTTTTCGGGCATCATCACATCACTGATAATAATATCCGGCAAATACTTCAACGCTTTACTCCAGCCTTCCATTCCGTCGGCCGCCTCCACCACCCTGTATACCGGAGTAAAGATGCTGCGCAGAAACTCACGCAGCTCCTGATTATCTTCGACTAACAACATTAACTCTTTAGAAGTATCTTCCACTAACGGTTCTTCCTCCGAAGACGATTTCTCAAACTCCGGACCAGCTGCCGTTACAAGAGTTTCAGATTGAAGCGATGCATTGGCAATGTCCACCACCTGCCCCATTCTTACCGGAGCTTCCGCATCGTCAAGGATAAATTCGACTTCTTCGTCATAATGTTCTTTCCCTTTCAGGAAGTCAACCTTGAAACAACTCCCTTCTCCCAAACGGCTGTCAACGGAAATTGTAGCCTTATGCATCTCCACAAGTTCCTTTACCAACGAAAGCCCGATGCCCGTACTAGCCTGATTGAAAAGATTCTTATCCACCAGATTCTCGAAGCGGACAAACAACGACTTCTTCTTGTTTTCCGCAATACCGATTCCCTGGTCCTGTACACCGATCGAAACGGTATTCTCATCTTCACGAATAAAAATCGTAATCATCTTGCCGTTCGGCGTATATTTGAAAGCATTGGAAAGCAGGTTAAACACAATCTTTTCCAACTTATCCACATCCACCCAAAGAAACAAATGCTGTTTCTCCGTCTCAAACAGGAAATCAATCCGATGTTCCTCGGCTACGGCTTCGAAATTATCCATGACCTTACGGACAAAGGACACGACATCCACACGTTGCACCTGCATCTTCATCTTCTTGTTCTGAATCTTGCGGAAGTCCAGAATCTGATTGACAAGACGAAGCATACGGTTAGTATTCCTCTCTACCACCACCAACTGTTCACGGACGTCCTCCGGTAACTTATCATTCTTCAAGACTTGTTCAACGGGACCCGCAATCAGCGTCAGCGGCGTACGAAGTTCATGGGAAATATTAGTAAAGAAACGCAGCTTTATATCCGAAATCTGCTGTTCTATGGATACCTCATGCTTCAACCGATAAATAGTAAACAGGATATAAACTGCCACAAGAATGATAACTAGAATCAACAGCACATAGAGTACGTATGCCACCGGAGTTTCCCAAAACGAGGGAAGAATGACAATATCCAGCACACGTTCATTCTCTACCCACACACCATCACTGTTTGTAGAACGGACACGAAGCACATACTCCCCTTTCGGAAGATTCGTATAAGTCACACTACGTTGCTTGTCGGCAAAGGTCCATTGTTTTTCAAATCCGTCCAGAATGTAGGCATACTGCACATTCTGCGGATTGGTATAATCGAGCGCTGCAAACTGTACAGAGAAGATATTCTCATCGTGCGAAAGCACCAGCTGCTCCGTATCATCAATATCTGCCTGCAACAACGATTGTTCCCCGGGCACAACATCCTCATTGGCTACTGTTAATTTAGAAAACACGATCGGAGGCACATAACTACTCTTACGGATAGAATCCGGGTTGAAGATAAAAACCCCTCCACTGGCACCGAACAGCATATTGCCTTTCGCGGTCAATGTGGAAGCCGCCTCACTAAAACGTACCGGGAAAGTTATACTACGCTCATCATAACTTTCAAACCGTTCTTCGGAGGGGATGAATTTACAGATTCCATTCTCCGTACTAATCCATAAGTTCTGTTTATCGTCCTCGCGAATGGAAAGCAGTACATCCGAAGGAAGCCCGTCCTGCACCGAGTAAGACTTAAACGCCCCATGTCCGTCTTCACTGATAGAGATCAGTTTGTTGAGTCCGCCACCAAAGGTAGCCAGATAAAGTTCCTTATCCGTAGTGGGGATAATCCAGTGCACATCATTGTTACTCAAACTTTGTGTATCGTTCGGCATACGGGAGAAGTGATAGAACTGTACATCTTCCGGTTTCTCGAAATTCTCGTCAAAGGCTACGGCACCCGTCGTCGTTCCCACCCACAAACGGCCGTTATTGTCGGAAGTGATAAAACGAGCCTTGTAGCAGGGATCAATAGGATAACCTTTCAAATGGTTACGGTGATTGATAAACAAAACCTTTCCGTCCTCATTCTCCGTGAGATAATTGATACCACCGGCAAAGGTAGCCGCCCAGATTCTCCCGTTATGATCTTCGTACACACAATACACATTGTTATCGCTCAAGCTATACATATCATCCTCTTGGTGAAGATAACGGGTCAGCTTGTACGACATTCCCGAAGGAGAGGTTGCCTCGGCACGGATCAGCCCGTCACCTTTTGTCGCAATCCAGATCACTCCTTTCGAATCCTGAATGATAAAATAGGCTGTTCCCTTCACGGGAGTGCCGACAGTGGAAATTATGCCGTTTTCCGTCAGATATCCCTTATAAGTTCGATCGGCGTCATATATACGAAGTATACCGTCCTTCACACCGACCCAGAGATTCCCCTGTTTGTCTTCACAGAGGGCACGTATCTCATTATGCAGTGATTCATATTCCTGCGGTACGGGAGTCATCATCGAAAAAGGAACATTACGGTAAGTCACCTTTTCCAATCCCTTGGAATGGGTACACATCCACAAATTCCCTTGTTTGTCGGAGAAAGCCGAGTGAATCTTATTGGAGAAACGCCAGTCACGGCTGCCCAGTCCGTTATAAAAAGGAACCAGCCGCTTCTTCTGAGGATCAAAATATGAGAAACCACCTCCATACGGGTGTACCCACAGATAGCCGTTCACATCCTCATGGATATGAAAAGCAGGACGTGAACGTTCAGGATTACTATATTCAATAAGAATCTGCTCACGCGTCACTACTCCGGTAAACGGATTGAAATGAGCTACCACACCCGGTTCTTCCTGTTCGAACCAGACTTCCGAAGAACGGTCTACATAAGCCGATAGAATGGGTTTGGCTGGTAACTCCTTGCAAGTCAGAAATGAATAGTGTACCGATGCTTTCGTTTTCAGATTACAGGTAAAGAAACCGTCCGAATCCGTAGTGATGACCGACATATCCGGTGCAACCGTATGAATAGAGGTGATCCGCCCTTTGGTCGGAAGTTCGAGCAATACAAATTCTCCGCTTCCTTTCTGATATACCCAGACACGTCCGTGGTCCGAAGCAAAGCAAATATCCTCATCACGTTCCTGCACGGCATAAAAAGCCTGGTTCATTCCGCTAAGCTTTCCTTTGGTTTCCGTAAAATAAGAAACAGGTTCTTTGTCTCCTGGACGAATCATGCCCAACCCGTTGTCTGTCAGCAGCCAGTCATTACCGGCTTTGTCCTGATGTACTTTAAACACGTGTAAAGAGGGAAACAATTCCGTCTTATTGGAATAAATATCCCATGTCAGCCGATGATTCTCGTCGGGATGAGTCAGAATGCGAATCGCACCGTCGTTTTCAGTCAGCAGCCAGACAGTTCCGTTCGGCATTACTTCAATGGTATGTACATTGAATGCACTCCCCTCCTCACCGGCTGCGGGCACTTGCTCGAAAGTTTCCGTTTTCGGATCAAAGCGATGAACGCGGTTGTCATAGGTCAACAGCCAGAGAAAACCGTAACGGTCTTCATACATACGGTCCGCCCGATTATTGGTCAGACTGATGTAATTTCCCTGTCGTGCCTTGTAAGTTTTGAAAGTGTACCCATTAAAACGGTTAATACCATCCCAGGTGGCAAACCAAAGATTGTCTTTATGGTCCTGAAGAATGCTCATGACTGTATTTTGCGACAGTCCGTCCTCAGTAGAGTAATGGGTGAAAAAGCAATGCTGCTGTGTATGTGCCGTGAACACAATAGCTAGCAGGAGAATCACTGAAAGTAAAGTTTTCTTCATCATATCACTCGGTTCTGTGGCGTAAAGATAGAAAAATAACAGGATTTTAATACTATCTTTACCAGCTATTTAGCAGAAACAGGTTATTCAATAAAACAAGTTTTCAGTTTCAGGCATAAGAGTTCAACGTTTTACATCTAACAGATGATTTCCGTTTTTTACCGGATTCCACCCGTCATCACCAGCCAGCACTGTTTCTATCTCATATCCTTTAAGAGTTTTCAACTGATGGGAGAAAGCGGCACGTGCCTTCGGATTGGCACCTTCGCCACGACTGTCATACTCTGCATAAAAAGCAGTTTTCTCGTTTTCCTTCTTCCCCCAGTTGTTCCAGCCTTCGGGAAGGATGTGCTGTCCCAGTTCGCAACGGACAAATACGGCTTGTGCATACGGACGCCAGGGACGGGAGAGATATACTTTCTTCGCTTCAGGTGATGCGGTGAGCTTACAATCATAGAAGACGTAGCCATACTTTTTCCCTTGGTCGGTAGAAGGTGCGGTCACATAGCCGTCCCGTTTGCTGTGAATGTGGCAACGGTTAAAGACAGCCGTAGACCAACCGAAAATGAAATCAACTGTTCCTTCGATGTAACAGTCCTCATAATATTGGCGACTTTGCTTGCCGTAAGTATAGAGGGTATCCTGAAAACCTAAAAAGCGGCAGTTCTTGAAGAAGGCACGGTCGGCGGAGACAAAGCAGGCAACTGCCTGCCCGACGGGACCGGCGGAGTTCTCAAAAGTGATATTCTCTGCATAAAAGTCCGGTGCATAAATATAGCAGCTCGATGAACCGGAAGTTCCCATGTTCTCGCCAAATACATTTTTCTTGTTGGCGAAGTCGTCATTGGTCAACGTCGCGCCTTCTTCTCCGATCAAGGAGACATTAATCTTGCTTTCGGGGATGATAATCTTTTCTTTATAAGTACCTTTACGTATCAGAATCGTGGTGCGGATGTTCTTACGGAAATCGGGAACCGCATTAATCGCTTCCTGAACGGTGAAGAAATCACCGCTTCCGTCTTGTGCCACCACGTAATCATAGTGGCGGATATATGGTGCCAGTTCCGGAACTGCTTTGCCGATTGCCTCTACTGCCAACCCGGCAATCACACGTGCACCATATACATTCAGATGAGTATTGTCTTCGCGGCCTTTCGGGAAGGCGGGAACCTGATCCGGTTCGACGAACATGAACAGTTTCTTTGACTCTACCGGACCGAGTCCTTCCACCAAGTCGTGTGTTATCTTATTCATATCAATAAATGCAACTCTGAGTTCTTTCGCCACATTACGCGGAGAATCCAGATAAGCTCCGTGAGTATCGAATAAAACGGTTCCTTCTTTGGGCGGTTCACTTTCCCCCGGTGTCCGGCGGACATCTTTTGAAATGGAAGTGTCCTTAGGCTGAACAAAGTTACGGCGGACAATGGAATTGAACAATACGGGGATTCCCCCTTTGGCTCGAGTCTCGTTCACGTAGCGACGAAGATGATCATCGAAGGTGGTTCCGGGATCGGTATGGCGGGTGGGATCAGCTTTTTCATCATTGTGCCCGAACTGGATAAAGACATAATCTCCCTTTTTCACCTTAGAAATGACTTTTTCCCAGCGGCCTTCACTGATAAAACTTCTGGAACTTCGACCATTGGCAGCATGATTATCTATCCTGATATCCTCGGAGAAGAATCCGGGAAGTACCATTCCCCAGCCACGTTCGGGATTTCCTCCGTCCAGTTTCTTATTGGCCATAGTAGAATCTCCTATCATAAAGACAGTTACGACCGGTTTATCCGCACGAAATGCGGAACAGAGGATAAAGGCTGCTACCAGTAATCCTATCATTTTAGCCCCTAGTGTTTTCATATTCTTCACGCTCTTTTAGTTCTTCTTCGTTTTATCTGCCACCTGCAACATTTTGTCTTGCACCTGAACAAGTTCAGTTTCAAGGCTCTGAAACTTTAGTTTCAAGCGTTAGAAACTTTAGTTTCAAGCGTTAGAAACTCTAGTTTCCACACGCAGAAACTCCAGTTCCCACATAGAGAAACTACAGTTTCCCGCCTCGGAACCAGGATTTCGAGCTTAGGAAACAAAAGCTTCAAGCTCCCCAACCGATCGGACATCTTATCTGTTCCTATTTATAAGGATACCAATTGCTATCTTCTTTAAAGATATTCTCCGGTGTATACTTCAATACTTCTTTCTTTGTAAGCTGTTCGGCCCATGCCACACGTCCTTCAGTCTTTGCGCCTTCGCCCGTATTGCCAAATTCGGCATAACGGGCTGTTTTTTCATTCTCTGGATTCTTCCAGTTGTGCCAACCTTCGGGACGGATATGGTTTCCAAACTCACAGTTAATAAAAGCTGTCGCTGCATACGGACGCCACGGACGGCCCAGATAGACCTTTTTCACTCCCGGAGCAGCAGTCAGCTTGCAATTCTTGAAGACATAGCCAAATTCTATATTTTGAGGAGTAGAAGCGGCAGTGATATACGAATCACGTTTGCTATGCAGCTCACAGTATTCGAAAAGTGCAGTGGAAGGTCCGAAGATAAAGTCGGTAGTACCTTCGATGTAACAGTTGGTAAATAAGAGCCGTGCCCCTTCCGAACCGGTATAGATAGTGTCCTGATTTCCCAGAAAACGGCAGTTTATGAACATCAGCCGGTCACCCTCGGTATGAAGTGCCACGGCCTGTCCCAAAGGAGCCGCATTATTTTCAATCGTTAAGTCCTTGAAAGTAATATCGTTGCCCGATACCTTGACGGTGTACGTGCGGAATGTTCCCATTTTGTTAATATTGGCATGGTCGTCGTAGGTGATAATCGTATTTTCGGCGCTTTCGCCTACCAACTGAACGTTCTTGACCCAAGAGGGAATTACCAGCTTCTCTTTATACGTGCCGTTCTTGATATAAATTGTCACCGTGTAATCCATAAAAGCGCGGACCGCTTCCACTGCTTCCTGAATATTGCGGTAATCTCCTGTCCCGTCGCGTGTGACGACCAACGTATCTTTGCGCTGCTGTTGTTGCGAATAAACTGCCGTTTCTCCTACACCAAGAAAGAGAATTAGCAATATCCCTTTAAAAATAGTCCCTTTCATCGGCATAAATTACTTTTGTAAACGTTCATATTCCAAGCTAGCCATGATAAATGGCCCCACAACTTTGGGGTCGTTATTACGGATTGTTTCATTAATATAATAGTCGTAATCACCGGAACGATATACTTTTCCTCCCAATCCGGCTACTGCACAAGCCTTGGTTATGGTTACCAGGCCGTTCCTATCCACTTCGATAAAATTATCAAGGAAACCTTTATAGCCCTTCAACGCTACATCCAGATAAGATTTATCAATATATCCCTTGCGGACAGCCTTAAACAAGGAGTAGATAAACATGGCGGAACAGGACGATTCGACATAGTTTCCTTGATCTCCGCTTCTATCCATGACCTGATACCAGCCTCCGGTTTTCGGGTCTTGCAGTTTCTTTACCTGCACAGCAATATTATTCAGAATAGCAAGCAGCGAATCCCTCCCTGCTTCGTGCTTCGGAATAAAATCCAGCGCATCTACCAACGCCATGGCATACCACCCCATAGCACGTCCCCAGCAGTGCTTCGACTGCCCGGTGACCGGATCCGCCCAACGTTCGGTGCGACTGACATCACACGCATGACGGTAAAGTCCGTTTTTCGGGTCGTAAGTATGGCGGGCGCAAGTGACAAACTGGTTAATTATATCCGCATAGTCTTTCGGAAGGTTGTTGCGGAATGCATATTCTGCATAAAAAGGAGCTCCCATGTAAAGTCCGTCCAGCCACATCTGATGCGGATAAATTTTCTTGTGCCAGAAACCGCCATCATCATTACGGGGCTGTCCTCCAAACTGGCTGTAAAGCAGATCGAGCGCTTTCTTGTATTTCGGATCTTTGGTTTGCTCATAAATACGGAAAAGAATTTTCCCGGAATTGATGCGATCCAGACTGTAATCGGTTAATTTATAGGCGGTAATCGTTCCGTCGGCGTGCACCATTGTATCTGCGTATGCAATAGCGTAGTCGCGGATTTTCTTGTCACCATACGTATCATAAACATCAAGCATGGCTCCCAATTCAAGACCGTGACAATAATCCCACTTTAGCTTGGGCTGAAAGTCGAGTTGCCAGGATTCCGGCCAACGGATCATTTCTGATTGAGTCATTCGTACAGACCAGGGGAGTTTCTTATCTACCTGCTGCGCCGACATCGGGAGAATGATTGCAGCCAGTGTAAGCAATATAAAAAGAACAGATGCAAGGGTTCGTCTCATGGTTTGTTATTTTAAGGATTCAACATACTCGTTTTTCACGCTACGAAAGTAGTGTATTTCTTCCAAACCGGATAGGAATTTTTAATCAACTAGGTGCATTTTTTGTTTTTCGTGTACGGAAACGACTATTTTTGTGCACGCAAACGTCAAAAATGTCCATTTTTGATGCAATATCTGATAAATTAAGAGTTTCGTTTTGGAAGAAAGCAAAAAAGGTCTTACTTTTGGCACG
>OGYN01000583.1_pt1 | contig 33402 bp, 24 predicted proteins | sample 1576551 | NCBI WGS metagenome assembly OGYN01 (sample SAMEA3541589, study PRJEB24748) | human gut metagenome | biome: human gut; feature: human-associated habitat; material: faeces | place: China | collected 2012 | reverse complement strand
AACGAACCGTGATTCTCCATGGATATGCTGTCAAATTGATGTCAAATCGAGGGTGGCACAGCTATTCTTACATATTTCGCATTTTGCGTTTGACGTATTAACGAAATGTTTTCGATAAATTACTGGTCAATGGGCTTCATCGTGGGGATTGGGCCAGACAATTTTATGTAAGTCTTTATATCCCACCAAAACCCGTTGCAACAGCATTTTTTCACTTGCGGGGAGTTATGTATCTCTACATAACTTATTATATATCAATCCGAATCTGGTGTCAATATTGGTGTCAATGGTGTCAGAGGCTTAGTAGACATCAATTTTTCCAGAAATGTTCTGCACGGAGCGTTCCTTCAATTCCTTCTGTGCTTCCGCATAGATTTCCATTGTCGTTTTGATGCCCTTGTGGCCCATGACTTCCTGAATCACTTTAATATTTGGTTCAATCTCGCAATAGCGGGTACAAAAAGTGTGCCGCAGTTGGTGGCAACTGAAATCCGGCAGGATAACGGGAGTGCGGTTTTCTTCCACTGCCTTTTCCATTTCCTGCACATTGTAAGCAAGTACAAGCCGGTCAATTTCGCGGTTAATTGCTGCCGGATTGTGGGGTTGTCCGAAGCGGTTGAAAAAGACGAAATCAGTATAGCCGTCAATTACAGTTGTACACCTAACACCTAATTCTTGCTGCCGAATCTTTTCATCTTCAAGTGCCCTGCGGACACCTTTCATCATCGGGATAGTCCTGCATCCAGCGCTTGTCTTTGGTGTCGTCACGGAAAAGTAGCATTTGCCATCTGTATGTTTCCGATAGACCAAGTTGTGATTGATGGAAATCGTGTTATTTTCCCAATCAATATCACACCAGCGCAGACCGATAAATTCTGCAATGCGGCAACCCGTTCCCAGCAGGACGGCAAACAAAATACTCCAAGAGTAATACAGCGGCTTGGATTTCAGAAACTTTACAAACGCGTTCTGCTGTTCCAAAGTCAATGCCTTGCGCTTCGGACGTTCGTAATTATTTGCCTTCTTAACTTCCCGCAAAGCGCCCTCTGTCGGATTTTTACGGATGTAGTCATCGTCCACCGCAACCTGCAAGACCTGCCGCAGTACGTTGTGAATCGTCTCCAGCGTGTTAATTGCCATCGTCTTGCCAATATCGCTACTCCTTGTCAGGTCATTATAAAGACCGAGGATTGTCGATTTGCGAATATCTTTGATTTTCATTTTCCCGATTTTGGGGCTGACGAAGTGGTCATACATATACAGGTAATTAACGTAGGTGGACTGCTTCAGACCGACCTTGTTCTTTTTCCAAAGATTGTACACGTCATCCAAACGCAGATTGCTTCCGGCGCTGCTGATACCATCACTCTTATTGCGGTTGATTTCCGCTTCCTTCTTACGCAGTTCGCGTAGCGTCTGTGCATAGGTGCAATGGCGCTTCTTATCGCCATCAATCCACCTATACATATAACGATGTTCTTTCTCCAGGTAACTCTCACCATCTTTCAATACGCGGTTATTCTTATCCTTACGGCGTTCCATCGTATGGCTCCTTTTCTACTATAAGGCAGAAAAGGCTTTACACCTGCCATTATAACAGGCCTAAAGCCTTTTTGCCAGCCTAAATATTACGTTTTTCTATAATTCTGGTGTCAATGTGATATGTTCAGATAAATCCCTGAGTGGGCCGCATGCCCACTCAGGGATCAATTCTGAATTAAATCACATCTGTATCAGCGAGACATTCTTCCAGCTTCTTGCGCTTGATAAGGCGCTTCGTTCCATTAAAGACCACAAACGTGCAGGTTGAATCATCCGTCATTTCCCGCAGTTTGTTGATGCCGATGCCAAAGTAGGCGGCGGCTTCATCCAGCGTAAGACAGTATTTTTCCCAGATAGGGACTTCGTACTTCATAAGTGTCCCCTTACTTCAAACGATAGCCGAGCAAAAGCGTCGTCTTCTCGCTACCGTCACGAGGACGCTTGCGGACAACAGTTCCAATGGCCTGCAAGGACTTCTTAAAGTTGGTGCTATTCTCCGGCAGGCAACCGTTGACCTCACACCACACTTTATAGTGAGCATAGATTTCCGAAGTACGAACTTCACGATTTGCATCGGGTTCAAGATTGTCTTCCGCAAACAGCGCAATCTTGTTGCTGTCGTGGCTGTATTCCTTGGTGGCTTCCACAACTGCTGCCGGAGAGTTCAGCCCTTCCTTCTGCAGCAACCGCCAACCGGCAATCAGCCAATTCAGGATAGCGCTCTTGGCATCTTCTTCCGCAAACAGATGCTTCAAATTCGGGTCCTGCTCCTGCGGCTCAAAGTGGCGGTCAAACGGAATGACGCGCACACGATTAGAAGAAAACAGGGACATATCATCCACGCTGGGCAGATAGTTGGTGTTGATGTACAGCTTGAACTGGGGGCGGAAATCGAACGAATTGCAGTGCAGGAAGCGGGCATTGATGCTATCATTGCCGGTCATGCTTTTTACCTGCGCAGCGTTCAGCCGCATCCCGCGCGAGGGTTCGGAAATATTGGCAAGCCGTCTACCCGCAAGACGGGCAAGGTCTTCGCTCGGCCCGGAACTGTTGCGCTGCTTTGCTGCAATCGTTTCCGGGGCAACGGTCAGACCGTAGTCGCCAAACACACGCAGAACGCTTTCCATCAGGGTACTTTTGCCGTTGCGGGTGGTTGCACCGTACAGGAAAAACAGACATTCAAACCGGGAATCGCCGCTAAGAGCGTACCCCAGTGCCTTTTGTAAAAATGCACTTTTATCGGCATCACCGCTCATAACTTCGGTCAAGAACTGGTCGAAGCGGGGGCACTTTGCATTGGGGTCGTAAACGACATCTGCAATCTTGGTGATTTTGTCGTCAGGGTTGTGGCTCCGGAACTGCATAGTCTTCAAGTCCAGTGTACCGTTTTTGCAGTTGAGCAAATTCACATCTGCGTCAAACTCGCCCATGCCGATGTTGTAGACGCTGGCGGCATCGTCAAGGATGGTTTTGCGGTAATTGCGCGTCATCCAGCGCATTGTATACCTCAAATATTCCCTGCGCTCTTTTTCGTCCTTGATTTCAAAGGCGTAATGAGTCAGTGCATCACCAATGGTCTTGCACATTTCCATCGTTGCCATGTTGCCTTCATCGGGGGCCCATCGTGTGCCATCGTAGATGAACCACGATTTGCGGCTTGCCACATAGCGAGCCTGCCCCTTGACGATGTCAGAAAAAAGCCGTCCGCTTCCGTTGTCGGTAGTGGAATACTTTGGATTGGAGTAAGGGTCAAGTTTTTTGATGACGTTGCGGTAATCGCCGCAAGTTTTCAGCATCAGCGGGGCAGACGTGGCAGCTACCGTAACAGTTGCCGTACTGCACTGTGCAACGGGCACAGCCTTTACTGCCGGAGCCGGTTTCCTGTTCCGTGTCACGACATCGAGAGTTTCTTTCAGTTTTGCAACTGCTTCCTCGCCCTTTGCCGCGATATAATCGGAGACATCGCCCTTTTCGGGGATTTCCGGCCACCAGTTATTCAACTGCATAATGCCCGTGTTGTAATTGGTAGGCTTAAGTGCTTTAAGTGCAGCCTTCGCATAGCCACGGCCCGCATCATCGTTGTCCGGCAGGATGATAATCACCTTGTCGGAAAAGTATGCGGCATACTCATTTTCCCAATGGGCGCCATTCGGCAGGCTGACCGCCGGGAGGCCATGTTTCGTGAGCGTGTCTACGTCTTTCTCGCCTTCAACCAAAAAGACTGCTTCCGCCTTTTCCAGTACCATCCCATTGTACAGGGGAACATTCTCCGGTTTATGGTAGTCGTAGCTACCGTCAGGCTTTTTGCTGCGCCAGAAGAAGCTTTTGTTCGTATAACGGACTTTCTCTGCAACGAGTTCTCCGTTTTTGTCAAGGTACTTGTAGATGGCGGCAACCTTTCGTGAGGGGGCAGGGCCTTTAGGCCCTGATCCCTCACTCCCACCATCCGGGAACAGTGTACGCATCGTCAGCCCAATGGCTGCTAGGATTGCTTTGGTGTCGCCGCCACCGTGGTCACACATAAGAATGGTGCCATCGGGTTTCTCGGTGATGTACAGGCTGGGTTCCTTCTCGTCACGGAGAGGGCTGTAAGCCCGATAGGTGTTCGGGCCAACCTTCTTCACGCCTTTCAGGCGGGAGAGGATGGTCTGGAGGCGGTCACTTACGTTTTCATATACGATTTTCATAATTCAATTTCATAGCGCGCTACGCTCCTTTTCTTTTTTTGAGCTCAACTTTAGTATATCTGTTCTATATGGCAGACACTATTAGCGTATAACAGCAGTATGCTGTAACTTTACCGGTATAGTGCATTATGCTGTTAAAGTTACAAAAAATAAGGAGCAGCTGCTTTCACAGCCACTCCTTAAAAGTGTATTTTCAGTTTTACAGATACATTTGAATGATGCTCAGAAGGTCAATTTTGTAATTGATTACTCTACCATCCTTTTTGGCTCTCGGCATAGCAAATCAACTCCTTCCGTTTACGGCTGCTCCCGCAGTTCCTTATATACTTCATGCAAGAACACACCCAGCACACGGTGCTTGATGTCGTCATTACTCAGCAGCAGGCTGAAGAAGTCCTGATTTTGTGAAAGTCCCTCAATCAGCGCGTCATCGGTATTGTCGTAGAAGCTGAACTCGAAGTCCTGCTCGGTGTTGTTCTTGGCAGAGGTCTTCAGCTTATCCGAATGCAGCAGCAAGTCTTTGATTTGCAGCATAACCTTCGTCATGGCGCTGTTATCATAGCCCTTGCCTGCGCGGGAGTTCACCTCGTCAATAATTTCCGACAGGTGCTTTACCTCATCCACGGTCAGACCAACATCGGCCCCGCTCAACTTTACATTCGGGGCGCTGGCGTGGCGCTGCTTGTTGCCCTTATCGCCCTGACTTTCCTGCCAAAAATTCGTAGCTTGAATCTTATCTTTCAAGCTGATGCCGCCGCTGTTGCCAACGACCAGATAGGTCAACAGCAGATTAACGAACACATATTTCTTGTGCAGTTCCGGGTCGCCAAAGCTGGAGGCCATCGACAGGAACTCATACAGGCGTACAAACCCACGGCAGTTTTTGGTAAAAGCACGCTGGTGGTCCTCGTTGAACTGATTCTTCAGCACATTCACAGCACGCTGGATGCACTGGTAAACCAGACGGTCCTCTTTGGCTGTGGTGCGCTTGCCTTTCGGATTGTAAACAATGCTTGCAACAGTATCTACATCGCGGTCATCCAGAACATTGTAACCGTCAATCTTATTTTCCAGTTCGCGGAGCTGGGCAATTGTAGCTGTGTTGGACAGCACCGTTGTGGTGTAGAACGGTGCAAAGGCATCTTCCATTTCCTCTGCATGGTTCACAAAGTCCATGACTACGACCTTTTTATCAAATGGCGGGCATACGCGGTTCAAACGGGATAGCGTCTGCACTGCATTTACACCGCGCAGTTTTTTCAGCACATACATGGCGCAGAGCTTCGGCTGGTCGAAACCGACCTGATACTTGTTTGCCACCAGCAGGACGTTATACTCGTCCCCATCAAAGACTTTCGGCAGTTTATCCTCGGCAAAGCCGTTCATACTCGGCTCGGTGTATTCGGTGTTTTCAATTTTCACTTTGCCGGAGAACGCCACTAGCGCTTTTACATCCTTGTAATTATGCCGGGTGACATAATCCTCGAACGCCTGACGATACTTCACTGCCGCCTCGCGGGATGCCGTGATAACCATTGCTTTTGCCTGCCCGCCGAGTTCCTGCATAACAGTGGAACGGAAATGCTCGACAATGATATTGACGCGCTGATTGATATTGTCATCAAACAAATCAATATAGCGTGCAATCTGCCGCTTGGCGGCAATCGTCTTCATCTCCGGGTCGTCTTCGATGGTCTTGTTCAGCTTGTAGTAGGTCTTGTATTCGATATAATTTTGCAGCACATCAAGGATATACCCCTCCTCGATGGCCTGCTTCATGCTGTACAGGTGGAACGGCTGATACACGGGATGTCCGTCTGCATCAATGCTTTCACGACCAAACAGGCGCAGCGTCATCGGCTTGGGCGTAGCAGTAAAGGCAAAGACAGACACATTGGGGGCCTTGCCGTGGCGCTGGATTTCGTTCTCGATAGCATCCTGCGCATCGGCTTCTTCAGGACCCTCGTTCTGCCCCAGCGTATTCTTGACCGCAATCATATCCTTGCCGGACGTGGACGAATGGGCTTCGTCAATGATAATGGCAAAGGTCTTGTTGTTCTGATTCTGCGCCAGCTTCCAGAAATCCACATAGAGGAATTTCTGAATCGTGGTGACAATGATTTTGTAGTTGCCTTTCAGTGCATCGGCAAGGTCGGCAGAGGTCTTTTTGTCATCAATGGTGCAGACAAGTCCGCTCTTATGGTCGATACCCTTGATTGCGTCCTGCAACTGACGGTCTACCACAACACGGTCTGTAATGACCAGAACACTGTCGTAAACGATTTGGTTCTGCGTATCGTGCAGGGAAACCAGCCGATGCGCCAGCCACGCGATGGTGTTGGTCTTGCCGGAACCTGCGGAATGCTCAATCAGGTAATTAAGCTGTGTGCCGTTGTACTCGGCATCCGCCAAAAGCTGACGGACGGCATCGCGCTGATGGTAGCGCGGGAAAATCAGCTTTTCCTTGACGGACTTTTTCCCTGTCAGTTCGTCCACGACCTGCTCACGCTGGATAAAGACGAACTTGGTAATCAGTTCAATCAGGCTGTCGCGGCGCAGAATATCATCCCACATATAATGCATCGGATAATCGTCCACGCCGTCATCCAAGGGGTTGCCTTCCCCGGTGTTTACACCCTCGCCGCGCCCACGGTTGAACGGAATAAAGCGTGTGCCAAGACCGTCCAGCTTGGTGGTCATATAGCAGGTGTCGAGGTCCATGGCAAAGTTGACGAGTGCGCCCGCTTTGAACAGAAACAGGCGGTTCTTCGGGTCACGGTCCTCAGAATACTGCTTGATTGCCATGCGGTAGTTCTGACCTGCGCTCTGGCATTTCAGCTCAAAGGTCACAATGGCAAAACCGTTCATGAACACAACAAGGTCGATGCGCTGGTCATCGTTAATCCAGACTTCCTCCATGATGGAGAAAATATTGGCATTATACTTGGCGACAAGGTCAATGTTGTAATCGGTGGCGGGCTTACTGTACAGCAAGTCCAGATGCATATTGGAAATCTCAATGCCGGATTTCAGCGTTTCGATAAGGCTGCTGCCCTTGTTATCGATGCTCTGGAGTATGAACTTAACGATGGTTTCCTCGGTCTGCCCGTTGTAGATTTTCCGCAGTGCCGCCATTGTGTCCGGCTGTGTCGTGTCCAGAAAGCGAAACAGCAGTTCGCGGTCCATGGCCGTGGTGCGGTCATAATTCGTTTTGCATTTGCGCTCTATGTAGCCGTTATTCTCAATCAGATAGTCGATGATATAACGCTGATAGTCGCGCTCTGTTCCGATAATTTTCACGGAGCCACCTCCCAATTCATATTACAAAACAATGCCGAAGTTTGATATTTAGTCGTTGATTGTATTGTATGCATCTTTTGTTATTTCTTCGCAAACGGTATCCGTGCTATCGGCAAACAGAGATTCTCTACTGATTCCAAATAGCCGAAGGTCTGATAAAATTTGAGCCTTTGATGCACTATTGATTTGTATTTTCATTGCAATGCTGTTGTGGTCTTTGGAAATAGCAGCTATTTCTTGACTAATAACTACAGTGCCGTTATGGTCATAGCCAATTCTGTTTGGAAAAAGAATATAACGCCCCTGCTGCATTTTTTGACGGATGCTTGTAAACGGAGCATAAATAAAAAGAGGCTCTTTCAGCAGACCATCAATCCAAATATCAAATTGGGTAGGAATCCCATTGGCAGGTTGTTCATCGAATTTCTTATCAAGAACTTGTGCCAAATATCGCTGTTCCGCAAAATAGTTGAAACTCATGGCCTTCTTAACAAAGTCTGTTGCAAAAGTCCAAGTTCCTTCGCACAATCTATAGGAGTCTGCAACGGCTTGCAAAATCGGATAATTCGTTACGCTTTTGGAATTTTCCTTAAAGACAATAACTTCTCCATCCTTGTCACCACAAGATGCGCATGCAAAGTACAGTGCTACAAGGGCATTTTCCGTTACATCCAACAGTCTGGTAGGAATACCATGATGCTGTGCTAATGCTAATAACTCTATTGGCTTTAAGTCATCGGTAAAAATTGAAGGCAACTTATATTTTGCCATTTCCAGTAGATTTCGTTCTTCATTAAAAATCGTAATATCGATTTCACTATGTCTTCCACGAGCAATGGAGGGGAGCAATTCATACGAAACATCTGCTTGTCCGCGAAATAGCGGCACCTCGTTGAGCATAGGATATTCTTTATGAAATGTTTTCCTAATATCGCAGATTGCTTTCACATATTCATCTACGGTACTTATAGACACTTCCTGCATTAAATCACTTCCTTTTTACCCGTCACATATTCGTAGATAAGAGATTTTTTGTAGGCACTAAGCAATTCGAGTTGTTTTCTTTTTTGCTCAATAGAAAGTTCAATCTCTTTGCATTTATCATTCAAATAGCGTGCAATTTCTTTTTGTTCATGAAGAGGAGGAACAGGAACTTTGAAATTCATGAAGGCAGATGTTTGTAAGCGCCAACGTCCAAGTGTGGATACACCTTGACCAAGTGAATAGAAGATTCTGCACATATAGCAACATTGCATTACATATTTGTAATACTCGGTATCATTTTGAGTTTTATCCCTAAGTCTAAACACACGATAGTCTGGACTTGTAACACCAAATTGGTCTGAACAATCAATCCAACCAGTAAGTAAATCCATGTGGTTCATAACATAATCAGAGGGAAATACAAACTGATAACCGCTGTAATTTTCTGCAATTTGGCCCTGATTTCCTGAAATATCTTTTACTTTTAAGCCTTTTTGCGTGACAGAGAGAATATTATACCCCTCACGGCCCGCAATTCGTTTTACAATCTCAAAGAGATATTTAATGTCAACCAATTTCCAGCTTTGAGGAATTTCCTTCCAAATATCGGATGACGTATTGGCTGTTTTTTCTCCATTGATTCCTTTGGAAATCGCTTCAAATACAAGGGAACGCTTGTACTGCTCTAATGTTTCGATTTCTTTCTGAATGTCAGCAGAGATGGCATCAATTTCGGAGCATTTAGAATCGAGAAATGCAACGATGTTTTTCTGTTCTCCTAATGTAGGAAGTACAAAGTGCTTTTTCCCCAATTCTGAAAAATCCAAAGTTTTTCTTACGCCTATTCCCATATTATGGAATGCTTTCGCGGCATCCCACGATTTTAGTTGATAGGTTGCATAAGCAGACAACACCTGATTGTTTGGTTCGATAGCTAAGTATGCTGATGTTATTGCGCCATAATCCTTAACAAGTCCAATTCGTTGGCTTACAAAGTCATAATTTAAATTAAGACAGTTAATCATTATGACACCGGGATGCACAACGGTATAAGACATTATTGTATTGGCTACATAGTCATCCGTATTAGCATCAAAATTCGTTTTTGGAATAATCGTTCCATAGGTGAATTTTAGTGCCGTTTTTTCTTGTCCCAGTCTGTTCTTTGTGGTGCATTCTCTAAAGAGATACCTCATCGGAACCGATTTCCATGAAGCCGGGATATTGCCAATCCATTCAATCCCGCCATCTTTCATTTCACGCATAGTTCCACCCCTTACCCAAACAGCTTCGCAATGCGTTGGCTGACAGACTGTTCCAATTCCATGAACTGCTTTGCCAGTTTTTCACTGGGCACAGGCTGTTCATACTTGTAGAAATACTGCGTGAGCGGAATTTCCGCGCCCGTCTTGATAACAGGTTTCTTGGCATCCGTCTTTTCTTCCCAGAACGCCTTTGCATCGGGCACATGGGGCAGAACTTCCCGAACCATGTAATCATCGATGGATTCCTCGTAAGGCACACGCTCGGTATCTTTGGAATCCTTATCATAGAGTATTGTGCCATGCTTGTCCCGCTGGATTTCAGCGTTCTTATCCATCACGGACAGTCCATCCGCAATTTTGTCCAGCAGCTTTTTATCATCGGCCACTGCTACCAGTGCTTTGCGCAGCACAGGCATGAATGCCTCCGGGGAAAGATAGACTTTATCCGAAACAGCGTTCTGTAAAGCAGAGATAATGCCCTCGTAAACAGGTTTCTGCTCATACAGCTTGTCCAACTTAATTTTGTCTTTGACGGAAATCTGTGGGCCCTGTTCTTCCAATTCATCGACCTTGGTCGGGTCATATACGGAATTCAGTGTGCCGTCCGCCAGCATCTGCTGGATGCGCTCCTCCGTGATGGCGTAGCTGCGCTGCAACGGCTGCATAATCGTATATTCGCGGTACATAAATTCTTCGTTCTTGAAGATTTTGCAGTATTCGTTTTCTTCAAATGCCGCGTATAGCTTAACGATTCTGTCGCGGTCCTCCGGCAGCAGCTCATTCCTCTTGTTGCCTGCGGCCTTGCGCAGTTTATGGAAGATGCTAGTGGCATCAATCAACTGCACATAGCCCTTGCGCTCCGGGCGCTTGTTCTTGGACAAAATCCAGACATAGGTGGCGATACCCGTGTTGTAAAACAGGTCCTTGGGCAGCGCAATAACGGCTTCCAACAAATCCTGTTCCAGAATCCAGCGGCGAATCTGGCTTTCGCCGGATGCCGTGCCACCTGTAAACAGAGGACTACCGTTTTCAATAATCGCAGCACGACCAACCTTATCGTCCATCTTATCAATGGCCGACTGCATGAAAATCAACTGGGAGTCACCGCCGCTCGGCAGACCTGCACCCCAGCGTCCATTCTTGCCGCGCTTGAACTCATTGCGGACCGCATCTTCCTGTCCGGCCTTGGCATCTCTTCCGGCCCACGGAGTACCGAAGGGCGGATTTTCTAGCACGAAACGCATTTTGATGTTGGGGAAGCAGTCCTCTTTGAAGGTATCCGCATTGCGGAAGTTTTCGATATTCTGCCCTTTAATCATCATCTCGGCCAGACCGACAGCGTAGGACTGAGGCATAAACTCCTGCCCGAACAGGCGCACATCGGCGCTGGGATTGTAATGCTTGATAAAGCTGTACGCCGTGCTGAGCATACCGCCTGTTCCGCAGGCTTGGTCACAGACAGTTACAACCTTGCCATCGTCGAAAATATCATCACAGCCTTCGCTGATAAGCACAGCCACAAGGCACTTGATAATATCGCGGCCCGTGTAAAACTGACCTGCATCCACATTCTGATAGAACTTGCCAATCAGATGCTCGAAGATATAGCCCATCTTGATGCTGTCGTAGGTCTTGGGGTCCAAATCCAAGTCGGCAAATGCCTGCACCACGCTGAACAGACAGCCGTCCTTATCCATCTTGTCGATATGGCTGAACATTTCAAGTCCATTGAAGATTTCCTGCACTTCGGCGGAGAAGCCTTGAATATACACTTTGAAATTGGATTTAATGTTGTCCGGCTCGTTGCACAGTTCTTTCAGCGTGTAGGGCGAGGTGTTATAGAACTGATATCCGGAAATGCGGTACATTGCCTTCGGCGGATAGTTCGGGTTCTTGGCGAACATATCGGTGACGGCCTTTTTGGTCGGCTCCAAGGCACACTCCAAACGGCGCAGAATCGTCATCGGAATAATGACATCGCCGTACTTATCCGGCATATAGGAACCGCGCAGTTTGTTGGCGATGCTCCAGATAAAATTCACTTCCGGGGTGACATCAATCGGGGATTCATCCCACAGCGCGTCAAAGGCAATTTTGTTCGACATTATTTCCTCCGTTTGCTCGTTTCTCGATAGTCCGTCTTTTTTCAACGGTTTCAAATCCAACAATACGCCTCTGTATTCTGTCAGACCGTAACTTAAAAGGGTTGGATATATGGATAATGGGATTCTAAAATTATGGAGATAGATTTCCGGCGTGGTTTCTGTTTTAGCCGCGGGTTCGTTAATTTTCGCAGTTGTTTTGAAGGTTTCCGTTGTAAAATACATTACCTCATGTATTGCGCATTCTTCGTGAGATTTTCCGTTTGGCTCTTGTGCAGCAAAATAGTTGGCCATCATGGCAGCGCCGTACAAAACGCGGGCACGAATCATCTTAAAAGATGCTGCCCGCGACCAAAGCGCAGATTTACTTGCGCTGGTCAGTCCGACATAATTTATCAAGGGACTTTCCGCTTCCAATATAGCCTTTTCATATCTGCTACGGTCAACGCCATTGTACTGCACTGCAAAGCGTACAACAGGCTCCTGTGCCTGAATCATATATTGCTCTAACTGTTCATACGGCAGGATATTGTACTTGTCGCTGGAAATCCAATCGTTCACTAGCTTGCACTGGCCCGTAGTTTTACGGTAAATATCCATACCGGCTTCTTTCAGCCAGTATGCATCACCCACATGGGGGAATGCATTCAGCACTTCCTTGAGAAAGACATAATCCTTACTGTTGGCCGGGATTGCCTCTTCCACATTTTTTAGCAACTTCCAATGCCGCCGCAGTATGGGGAAGTCTTGGCTGTCATCGTTGCCTTTTTTGACCGTTTCCAATCCGTTCAGCAAGCGCTTGCGAACATCCAGCCTATCTACCATAATTGTTTTGATAGGGAAATTGGTTTTGGCGAAATTAAATGCCGCGCTGTCTATGCTGATAAAAACACGTTGGATATTCTGCTTATTCTTTAGCTTGCTCAAAAAGTTTGCTGCGGCCTCTTTGTCCTCGTAGGCGAACAATTCAATCAGGCTTTCAGTATCCACGTCCGCGCATAGGCAAAAATTTGTTTGTTGCCCCTGCACATTCAGTGTTACAGTGTACAAACCGAGCGTAGAAATATCATCCCAATTGCGCCTTTTTTCATACTCCGCCAATGCTTTGTCAAAGCAATTTTTGACTGTATGCGGGGAAATATCAAATATTTCCGCAAGCGTATTTATCTCCATATGCATAGCTTGCTGCCCAAGATATTTCTTCAACTGCAAGGTCAGCTTTCTATCTTTCTCATCCACAAGTTGGGAATCATCCTGCATTTTCGCGTTGTATGTTTTCAGCTTGGAATAGCAGTTATAGCACATCCAGCGTATACGCCGCAAATAGAGCGTTGCCGGGTGAATATCGTAGGTAGGTTTTTCCCCCTCGTGCGGGACTGCTACTCTGCAATAATGCGTCAGCTTGGATTCCGACACGCTGGCAATCGCATCCTCCAGATAGGGTGTACCACATTCCGGGCATTCGCCAACACTTTGCTTACACACCCAGTAAGCAGCGGGTTTTCTCCCACTGGATGGTTCATAACCGTAAATGGCATAATCATCCGGCAGGTCGATTTCCTTCAACCTTGCATTGTATTTAGCGGTATCAGCCGCTTTAAGGAGCCGCTTATCACGGATAAAGTGAGCCGACAGTTCCGGCTTCGGCCTTTTGGTTGACATCCTACACCCCCAACTCCCGCATTTGGGTACACTTACACGATATTAGAATTGTACCATAAATCCATAAAAATGGGAACCTTTTTCCAGTTACGTTGCCAAAAAACGTTCATTGGGGCAGTATGTGGCAGGTATTTTCATAAAAACTAAAAAAGCAATCTTTTTTAGAAATGAACCAAATCACTTGCCCCAAGCTGCCCCGGAAAGATTTACGCCAAAGAAAAAGGAGCAGCCCACTTGGAGAAATCCAAGCGAACTGCTCCCGGTTGCCGCTTACGAAACGTTTTTTGGCAACGTCATTTGAAGTAGAAGTTTTTGTGTAGCCGCACGGCCCCGTCATCACAAATGACGATAAGGTCTTGTTCCAAGTGTGCGAGGTCTGCGGGCTTGATGATAGGCTGCGGCTTCTGGCTGGTATCGGCGACCAACAGAGTGTGTTTTTCTCCTATCATTTTAGAAAAGTATTCCTGTGTTTCGGTATCCTTGCAGCCGAGCAGAACGGTAAACTTAAAGTTGCCCAGCATAGCTTTCCGTTCGTCTTTGCCGTAAATCATATCGAGGTCGGCCAAGGACTGAGTCAGCACCATAATACGGATGTGGCGCTTTCGCAGTTTGCGCAAGGCCTCGGTGATTTGCAGCTTGCCGAACGAGGCAAATTCGTCAAGACAAAATAGAATCATCTGCTTGTGTTCCGGCGGTCTGCATGAAAAGTATTCCATCGACTGGGCCGTAATAATGCGCAGCAGGTCGCCATAGATTTTGAGTTTTTCGTCCGGGATGAAAATATAAATGCTGTTCTGCTCCAATGTGGCCGGACAGATAGATTTTTCATAAGTTGGGACTTTTCTAAGTGCATTTTTAATTTTGCTGTTGGTTGCAAATAGTTTGAGCGCGTCATCTGCACTCTGCTTGCAGCCTGCGGTATTTTGCTCACTGGCCCCGGCAAAGGAACTAATATATGCGTTGGCTGCGGTGTTTTCCTGTTTGGCAATATCGTTCAGCAGGGAGCGCCAATCATGGCCGAGGAAAAACTCGCAGATTTCGATAAAGCCCCATCCCATGCCATAGTAGCAGATAAGGGCTGCCGTTATCATCTTGCGCCCGTTTTTGGTGAAAAATACGCCTGCCTCGCTGTCGTTGGCCTTGTCCGGCAGCAGCAGATAGGCCAGTTGCTCCAAACGCTCTTGCCGCTCGGTATCGTCCGGAGCAGCATCAATGGACGCAAACGCATCATACGGAATACAATCTGCCGCCGTGGGGTCAAAAATGATTTTATTCTCTGTATGCACATTAGCTGATATGTCGCCGGATATATCTACCACAAGAGCCGTGCCCTGCCAACTCCGCAAAGTCGGAATCAACAGGGCACTTGTCTTGCCTGTGCCGGATGGCCCCATTACAAGGATGTGTCCCTCGTCCTGTTCGGGGGAATAAGCCAGCAGGCCGAATTTTTTCCCCAACAACACACCCTGCGCCTTTTCTTTGGAGCGGTAGACGATATTCTTGCGGACGAATGGATTTGGCAGATGATTGGCCTGCCCGCGCAGATACACCAGCAGTGCTAGCACAACCAGCAGAATCAGTGTTGCGCCATATAGATAGCAGTTGATAATCCATACAATCTGTTTCATGCCTGCACCTTAAAAGTGAAGCCCCTGTTCCATTTTGGATTCTCCAAAATACAATGCGAGACGTTCCTCATTCTGCTGATATTCCTGTTCTCGTTCGGCTTTCAACTGTGCGACAGTGCGGTTTCCGCCCTGCCGCTTGGTTACGCCGGTCATAACATGAGCATCTTCCAAACCGTGCTCGTCCAGATAGCGTTGCAGGTCAGGGTGAAAATTGCGCAGTTCGCGGCGGTCAAGCACATCGTTTGCACAGATTTTGTAGCCCTGTTCGTGCTTCGGGTCTTCCTCAACAGGGATAAAACAGAAATGCAAATGCGGCTGGCCGCCCTCGTCATCATGGACGATGGCTTGCACGACATTTTCCTTGCCATAACGATTTTCTAAGAAATCGTATGCTGCGCAGAAAAAGTCGTCGTAGCGCTCCGGGTCTAAATCCTGCGGGGCGGTTACTATCCAGCCGACCATCACTTTTACATCATCACGATTGTAGCAGTACAATTCCGATTTGCGCTGCAAAAAATAGTCGTACTCGGTCATGCCCCGGTCTGGCGACAGAACATAGTCATGTTCCAGCCGCTCCGGGTCAATGTCCCGGTTGCTCGAATGTTCGATTGTCCGCCGGTTGTGGCGAAGTTGATTGCGGACTGCGCCCGCACTGAACTTCATGGCACACGCCATCATAATCTCTCCTTTCTCGGCGGGGATTCATGCCCCATCCGATTGCGGCTTAAAATGCACTGCAAAATCAGGCAGCGCATTTAGCCTCCGTCTGCTGTGTCATACAAGGTATGGTAGTTTCTGCGGAAACTCCCACCGCCCTTGCGGGCTTACCTTGCCAAAGGGGCGTGACCCCTCTGGACTCCCCGCTGCCGACAAGACCCGCTTGCCGTCAGTGGGGGCTGCGGCCCCCAACAGAACGACTTTCCGCCGTTCTTGCCCCCTTGGGTTTGCAGCCGTCTGCCGTGATGCACCATCACGCATCACACCACTGCTGCCATGCTGCAAAATCAATGAGATGCAGCAATTTCAGGCCGTCATACCAGTCAAAGTCTTTCTTCGGCTCGTTGGTGTATACAATCGTGGCCAGCACATTGTATACGATGGCTTCGTTCCAGATGTACTTCCAATTTGCAAGAACATCTTCCACCAGCCCATTGTATTCGTCCTTAGAGGGGACATAACCGGGGACACGCTCTTTCAGCAGTGCAACCACACTATCCATATCCGACTGCACACATTCGTTGCAGGTTGAAATTTTCCCGTTGTCTTTCGCACTAAACGGGAAGCGTACAAGAATCTGTTTCAGAATGGCGCAGTCACGGATAGGATGGTTCCCCAGCCAACGGATTCCACGGGAGATGCACTGCTTAACGAGCCACGCATCCAGCGTTCCGGCTTCATGCTCCTGAAGGATGAAGCCTGCTTCAATACCCAGCTTTTCCGATACCGGCAGAAACTTGTCAAGGAACGCGCTGTTGGCGAACTCGCTTGCATCCACCTTCTCTTCCTTGACCACTCGATTGAGCAGCGCATTGTTCGTTTCGGACAGTTTGATGGTAATTTTCATTGTTGTACCTCGACTTTCTTCTTGGCCCTTTGCAGGGTACTTCTGGAAATGCCTGTCATGGCCTCCACCTGTTTATAACTATACTCACTTAGTAACCCAAGTGCGTGTTCCAACTGCAATGCCGTGAATTTCAGTGGGCGGCCATCCCGGAAGCCCGGTTTTGCCATTGCTGCCTGTCGGCCACTCTGAGTGCGCTCGATTATCTGCGCTCTTTCAAATTCAGCAAAAGCAAGCAGCATCGTTGCCACAAGCCGCCCCATAGGGGAGTTGTCCAACAGGCCCATATTGAGAATGTGAACGGCAACACCTTTATCCCGCAGCAAATCCACATACTGCAAACCTTCCTTTGCTGACCTGCAAAACCTATCCATTTTGCAGACCACCAAAGTATCACCTGCCTGTAAGGATTTGCACAGGTTATCGAATACCTGCCGTTCGTGAGCGCCGGAAGCCGCCTCTTTTACAATAATCGCAGTAGGATAGCGCTCCTTTATCTGCTGCTCCTGCTCGGCCAAAGAGGTTCCGGGCACCTGCCCTTTGGTTGACACTCTGATGTAGCCATAATAGGCCATTTTGTACGCTCCTTTTGAACATAAGTTTTGACGCGGCCCAAATACCTGTTTTATGCGGGGCCGTTTCTGCGCACCAAAAGTTCAAACTTTTGGGCTTTTTAAGGAAGGTTTGGACTTTGCGCCGTTTTCCGGCACAAACAGGGGAACGACGGGGGATTGTCCCAACCGCGCCCAGTATTATGGGCAACTCTCGGCTTTGGGCAAGGGGCTTTCGCGGCATATCCTCGCTCAGCTTCGGTATTCCACGTTCCCCTTGCCACAGCCTCTATTTGCCTCTCTTTTTGGTCGCCGGTTGGGACCAATAATTCCCACCCCCGCCAAAGGCGATTTAAAAGTGAACTTTGAAAGAGAGGTTTTCAAAATGAAAAAGACCGTCAAGACCAGCCGCGTTGCAGGACAGCTTGAAAAAATGTACCGTCTGCTGAACGCCAGATTTTTCAACGGGGAACTGCCCGAAGTCGTCATCAGCCTAAAAAAGACCGTGGGTGCTTATGGTCATTTCACTTGCAATAAAGTCTGGCAGGCAGGAGACGAGCGGCGATATGAAATCAACATCAGCAGCGCCACACTTAGCCGCCCAATCGAGGAAACCTGCGCCACGCTTTTGCACGAAATGTGCCATTGCCTTGCGGCAGAAAAAGGTATCAAAGATACCAGCGGTTCCGGGAACTTTTACCACAATCGGAAGTATAAGGAGATTGCCGAAAGTCACGGGCTTTGCGTTGAGAAGCATCCAAAATACGGTTGGACGATTACAAGCCCCGGACTTCCGCTGCTGGACTTCATCGAGGAACAGGGCTGGCAAGACCTTCAAATGTGCGAGGCGGTCAGCTTGTGGGATGTAATTGGAACGCTCCCCAAAGGGGCAGGCAACGGAACAGCCACCAAGACCAAGAAGCCCAGCAGCACCCGCAAATATATTTGCCCCTGCTGCCACCAGAGCGTGAGAGCCACAAAAGCAGTGAACATCCTTTGCGGTGATTGCATGGAGAAGATGGAACCCGCCGAGTAAGTGACCATCAGACAGAGACAACAGCCGAGTGAGAGTAGGCCATTTTATAATGCACTTTTTAAGGTGAAGGGATTTCAAATGAACTGGAAATATGATTATTATAATTGCCCCGATGACCTGGATACCGGCGTTCCTGCCTGCGGCGACCTGCCGGAATGTAAAAGCTGTGAATGGTATCACCTCATTACTTCCGCGCAGAAATGCACAACTACATAAACAAAAAAGCAGAGAGTCATCCGTAAGAGGATAACTCTCTGCTTTCTTGTAAAGCCTTTTCTGCACAAGTTTGGTGTCAATGTGGTGTCAAATCATCCAAACGCGGTTGATAAAAGGCGTAGAATCAATGCTTTTTAGTCGATAGGCTTCATTGTCGGGAACAGCAGCACGTCACGGATCGACGCGCTGTCGGTCAGCAGCATGACCAGACGATCCACGCCGAAGCCGAGGCCGCCCGTGGGGGGCAGGCCGTACTCAAGGGCGTTGACGTAGTCGTAGTCGACCTGGGCCTTGCAGTCCGGCTCAATGGCCTTGCGCTCAGCGACCTGGCGCTCGAAGCGGGCCTTCTGGTCGATGGGGTCGTTCAGCTCGCTGAATGCGTTGCCGTACTCGGTGCAGTCGATGAAATACTCAAAGCGCTCGGTGAAGGCCGGGTCGGTGGGCTTGCGTTTGGCCAGCGGGCTGATCTCGACGGGGTAGTCATAGATGAAGGTGGGCTGGATGAGCTTATCCTCGACAAAGGCGTCGAAGAACTCGGCCAGGATCGCGCCCTTTGTCGGGACCTCGGGCAGCTCTACATGATGCTCCTTGGCGGCAGCGATGGCATCCTCGTCGGTTTTCCAGTCGTTGAAGTCAACGCCGGAATACTTCTTGACGGCCTCGACCATCGTCAGGCGTTCCCAGTGACCCATATCGATCTGCTTGCCCTGGTAGGTGATCTCCAGGCTGCCGCAGACCTTGAGGGCCAGGCGTTTGTACATTTCCTCGACCAGATCCATCATGCCGTGGAAGTCGGTGAATGCCTGGTACAGCTCGATGGTCGTGAACTCGGGGTTATGCTTGGGATCCATGCCCTCGTTGCGGAAGATGCGGCCAACCTCATACACGCGGTCCATGCCGCCCACGATCAGGCGCTTGAGGTACAGCTCAGTCTCAATGCGCAGGACCATGTCCATGTTCAGGGTGTTGTGGTGGGTGTAGAAGGGGCGGGCGGACGCGCCGATCTCGAACGGGGTCAGGATGGGGGTGTCGACCTCCAAGAAGCCCTTTTCGTCCAGATAGGCGCGGATCTCCTTCAAAATCAGGCTGCGCTTGACAAAAGTGTCCTTGACCTCGGGGTTCATGATGAGGTCAACGTAGCGCTGGCGGTAACGCGCCTCGCGGTCCGTCAGGCCGTGGAACTTCTCGGGCAGGGGCAGCAGACTCTTGGAGAGCAGCGTCAGCTCGGAGATGCGGACAGAAATTTCGCCCATCTTCGTGCGGAACACCTCGCCCTTGACGCCGATGATGTCACCGATGTCCAGCTTCTTGAAGGCAGCGTAGGCTTCATCGCCCAGCAGGTCGCGCTTGACAAAAATCTGGATGTCGCCCTTCTGGTCGCGCAGATGGGCAAAGCTGGCCTTGCCCATGATGCGCTTGGACATCATGCGGCCAGCCAGAGAGACGATCTTTCCGGTCTCAGCCTCGGCAGGAAGGTCAGCAAACTCATTTTTGAGGTCGGCCGAGTACACATCCTGCGCATATTTGGTGATTTCAAAGGGGTTATGACCGGCTTCGCACAGGTCTGCCAGCTTCTGGCGGCGCACAGCGGCCTGCTGGGTCAGTTCCTGCTCGGTCTGGGGCTTATTCTGCTCCATGTGAGATCGTCCTTTCGTGATTTTTAATTCTGTTGATATGGGTTGCTTGTAGGGTTCGATGCAAGCATCCGCCCCTTCAGAATTTATTGCGGATTATTACTTCGAGCGGCTGACTTCCAGCAGCTTGTACGTGATGATGTTGCCGTTGGGCAGGGTGACATCAACGCTGTCGCCGACCTTGCAGCCGATCAGAGCCGCGCCGACGGGGCTCTCGTCGCTGATACGGTTCAGATCCATGTCAGCCTCGGTGGAGCCGGTCAGGTCGTACTCCTCGGCGTCCTCCAGGTCGTCGCCCTCGGCCAGGATCTTGACGTGCATACCGATGGAGGCGGTGTCGTTGGACAGCTCGCTCTCATCCATGATACGGGCCAGCTTCAGGGTAGCCTCCAGATCGGCAATGCGGGCCTCCACAGAAGCCTGCTCCTCCTTGGCGGCGTCGTACTCGGCATTCTCGCTCAAGTCGCCGTAACCGCGGGCGACCTTGATCTTGTCGGCAACTTCCTTACGCTTGACGGTGCGCAGGTTTTCCAGCTCCTGCTCCAGTTTATTATAACCCTCTCGGGTAACGACAACTTCTTTAGCCATAGCAGTGTCTCCTAACGTAAAATGGATAGTAAAAGATGTGCGGCACCAACTGGGGAGCCGCACTAACTTATATATTATACGGGTTCAAAACGGATTTGTCAAGGCACAGCGTCATTTATCCAGCTGCAAAAGGCCAACCTTGCGGTAGACCTTGCTGACAGTGCGGTTGGCCAGGCGGGAGGCACGCTCCGCACCGTTCTTGAGGACCTCGTCCACGTAGGCCTTGTCGGCCAGAATGCGGGCATACTCAGCCTGCACGGGGGCCAGCGCGTCGGCGGTGACCTCGGCCACGGCCAATTTGAAGTCACCGTAGCCCTTTCCCTCAAACTCGGCAGCGATCTCGTCGTTGGACTTGCCCGTGAAGGTGCTGTAAATGCACATCAGGTTGGACACGCCGGGCTTCGTCTCGCGGTCAAAGCGGACTACGCCGTCGGAGTCGGTCACGGCGCGCTTGAACTTGCGCACGATGGCATCCTTGTCATCGGTCATCAGGATAAAGCTGTTGATGTTCGTGTCGGACTTGCTCATCTTCTTGGTCGGCTCGGCCAGCGACATGATCTTGGCGCCCGCGGCGGGCACGTAGCCCTCGGGCAGGGTGAAGGTATCGCCGTAAATGCCGTTGAAGCGGCCTGCGATGTCGCGGGCAATTTCCAGATGCTGGGTCTGATCCTGCCCCACGGGCACGAGGTCGGCATTGTAGATGAGGATGTCCGCTGCCATCAGCACGGGGTAGGTGAACAGACCGCCGTTGACGTTGTCGGGGTGCTTGGCGCTCTTATCCTTGAACTGGGTCATGCGCGACAGCTCACCAAACTGCGTGTTGCAGGCCAGCACCCAGGCAAGCTCGGTGTGCGCGGGCACGTGGCTCTGTACAAACAGAACATGCTCCTTCGGGTCGATGCCTACGGCCAGCAGCAGGGCGGCCAGCTCACGGGTGCGGCGGCGCAGGTCTGCGGGCACCTGGCGCACGGTCAGGCTGTGCAGGTCGGCCACCATGTACAGGCAGTCGTAATCGGACTGCAAGAGGGCCCAGTTGCGCACCGCGCCGATGTAGTTGCCCAAGGTCGGCGTGCCGGTGGGCTGAATGCCCGAAAGAATGCGTTTACGTTTTTCTTCTGCCATTATGATGTATCTCCCTTGCAAGCCGTTCTGCCCACGGCGGGCAGGTGGCTTCTTCCTTTATTTATATACTATAAAATATAATCAAACAGCGGACATTTGTCAATGTTTCTGCGCACGGAAGTCCGTAAAATTCACAGCTTCACCCTGATAAAGTCGTGCTCCACAGCGGGAAGGATTTTTTCAATCAGATCCTTTGTCCGCAGCCGCAGGCTGGACGTGTTGATGCAGGGGTGACAGCCCACAAACTCGCTGTTCAGCACATCCTCGTCGATCAGCAGCTGCACGCGGTGCCCGGTGTCATTCATCAGTCCCAGCACGCTGACCGAGCCGGGCGTAATATCCAGAAACTTTTCCATGTATTCCGGCTTGGCAAAGGACAGGCGCGCCGCGCCGATCTGTGCAGACAGATCCTTTGTATGGAAAACCTTCGTGTCCGGGATCATCAGCAGATAAAAGGCTGTTTCCTGTCGATTACACAGGAACAGATTCTTGCAGATGACCGCCTGCAGCGTCTGGTCGATCTCCTGACAGACCTCCATTGTCATAGCCGGTGCGTGGTCGACCCTCTCGTATGCCACACCCAGCCGGTCCAGCAGGTCGTAGGTGCGGATTTCCTTTTCCAATCGGCCCGCCGTGTCCGCAGGCCGCCCCTTTTGCAGCTCCATTCCAAAGCCCCCTTGCGTTTTCTCCCATTATAGCAGTCTTTCCGCGTTTTGCAAAGTGGGGAACTTTTTACGTTGATAAGAAATTGGGTTTCTTTGTTTAGCAGAAATCTTCCTGCTGATTCTGTTACAAATCATGAAAAAATCCGAGATAATAAAAGTTCCTGATATATTGAAAACGTAAGCTGAACAGGCTATAATGGGACAATAATGGTATAATAGTTTACCCGGAGGCTCTGATATGACAAAACAGGTTCACATAAGAGTTGAAGACGAAGTTTTTGAAGCTTTGAGCGGATACTCCACAGATAAAGGCCAATCCATGCAGGATTGTGTTTCAAGTGTTATCAAACAAATGTTGGGTAAAGCAAAGGATGTTCCTCCGCATGCAAAGGGACAATACACTTTTATCGACCTATTTGCAGGAATCGGCGGTATGCATATTGCGTATACTTCTGCTGGTGCAAAGTGCGTATATGCAAATGAGTGGAACAAGTACAGTCAACAGACGTATTATACAAACTTTGGTATTCAGCCCGATGACGATATCACTAAGGTTGTAGCAGATGACATCCCTGACCACGATATTCTTGTAGCTGGTTTTCCCTGCCAGCCATTTTCTATTGCCGGTGTATCTAAGAAGCAAAGTCTGGGACGTGCAACCGGCTTTGCAGACAAAACACAGGGAACACTGTTCTTTGATGTTTGCAGGATTCTGAAAGCAAAGCGTCCAAAAGCCTTCATGCTTGAGAATGTAAAAAACCTGTGTAGCCACGATCACGGGCGGACCTTCAAAATTATTCAGGAATCGCTTGCCGAGTTGAACTACAAGGTATTTTTCCAGATATTGGATGGAAAGTCATATGTACCGCAGCACAGGGAACGCATTGTTATTGTTGGTTTTGATATGGAGCGTTACGGTAAGGATATCGGCTTTGAGTTTGCTTTGAAGCCCGGAAACAGACAGCCTATTATGAAGGATATTCTCGAAACAAATGTAAGTGATAAGTTCACTTTGTCTGATAAACTATGGTGTTATTTGCAAAACTATGCAGCCAAGCATAAAGCAGCTGGAAACGGCTTCGGATATGGTATTGCTCCGCTCGATGGCATCAGCCGTACACTTAGTGCCCGTTACTACAAGGATGGCTCTGAAATTCTGATTGCTCAGGACGGAAAGAATCCAAGAAGACTGACTCCCAGAGAATGTGCGAGACTTCAGGGGTTTCCCGATACCTTCAAAATTCCTGTGTCTGATACGCAGGCATACAGGCAGTTTGGAAACTCCGTTGTTGTACCACTCATGGCAGACGTTGCCAAGTTAATTATTTCAAAGCTGGAAGAACTGGATGGTGATTTGCAGTGAAAAATGGCTACCTGTCTCAGTATTTTGAGGGTGTAATTGCCAAGCGCCTCAGCGGGGTAGAGGTAAATTCATTAAAAAGCAATCAGCACGAATTCAATGGTGTTGCCTCGATGAAGGAGCTTTTTGGTGCGGAGCGCAAAAAGCTTACGACTCGCTTTCTGTTTCTTGATGATGAAAATCCTCCCATCTCTGAAGATGGTCATATGACCTGGTATGACGCACGTGCGAACAATCCAAATCGTTCCGAATACCGGCTGTTTTTTTCTGCTTCCGTGGTACGGCAATCTGCGTCTGCTGGCGATATTTTATTTATCTGCTTGCGACCCGACAAAAGTGTACTGGTTGTAATTGTACCCGGAATGTCTACTATCGGAAGTCAGCTTGCCTGGTTGTTTGGTATCAGGGTTACGGATTCCTTTTGCAGGCAGGAATTTATCGATGATAACGTTCGACTTGAATATGCCTCTAAATGTATTCTGAATCATATCGGAATTGAGCTTGACGAGCAGGATACTAATTACCTGGAAGACATGCTGATAAAGTTCAACGGAAACTTTCCCGGCACGAGGGAGTTTTCTGCATATGCCAGAGATACTCTGCGTGACGTTAATGCAAGGGATAACCCGGATGAAGTACTCGTACAGTGGCTTGATCGAGAAGAAGTTCTGTTCCGTACACTGGAGAAGCACCTGATTCAAAAGCAGTTGGATAAAGGTTTCTCCGATGTCGATGAATTTATAGCTTACTCTTTATCAGTTCAAAATCGAAGAAAGAGCCGGGCTGGCCAATCTCTTGAAAATCATTTTGAAGTACTCCTTAAAGAACGGAATATTCGCTACGATCGAACCCGCGTAACCGAAAACCATTCCAAGCCTGATTTTATTTTCCCAAGCATCATAAAATACCATGATGAAGGATTTCCCACATCACTCCTCACCATGCTTGGAGCAAAGAGCACTTGTAAGGATCGATGGCGTCAGGTTCTCGCAGAGGCGGACAGAATTAAGGGAAAGCATCTTTTAACACTTGAAGCCGCTATCAGCGTTCACCAAACGGATGAAATGGCCAGCAAAAATCTACAGCTTGTAGTTCCTAAGTCTATCCATAAAACATATACAATACAACAGCAGGAATGGCTTATGGATGTAAACTCGTTCATCAGGCTTTTGGAACAGAAGCAATTACAAATGTAATGGATATTAAATCAAAAGTAGCACGTAGTCAGAATATGTCCGCGATTCGTTCAAAAAATACAAAGCCTGAGATTTATCTGCGAAAGCTCCTTTTTGCAAAAGGTTATCGTTATCGGATTGCAGAAAAATCTATTCCAGGTCATCCGGACATCTTTCTTCGAAAATATAACACTGCCATCTTTGTACACGGATGTTTCTGGCATAGACATCAGGGGTGCAAGTACGCCTATATCCCCAAATCCTGCACGGATTTCTGGCAGAAAAAATTTGACGATAATGTTCGGCGTGACATAGTTGTCAAAGATGCTTTGCAGCGTCGTAAAATCAAATGCCTCGTCGTTTGGGAATGCACAATAAAACAGATGATGAAGACTCCTCAATTCAGAGATAAAGCAGTAGCAGATATTTGTTGCTTCATCTCTTCCGATTGTACATATATGGAAATATAATCACCGACATAGGGTTATAAGACAATGATTAGGATTTTATTCGTCTGCCACGGCAACATCTGCCGCAGTCCGATGGCGGAGTTTGTGATGAAGGATATGGCCGCTAAGGCCGGGGCAGGGGAGCGGTTCGTCATTGACTCTGCGGCGACAAGCACCGAGGAGCTCGGCAACCCGGTCTACCCACCCGCGCGGCGGGAGCTGGCGGCGCATGGCGTGGTCTGCGGACCGCACACGGCGCGGCAGATGACGCGGGCGGACTACGACAAATACGACCTGCTCATCGGGATGGACAGCGCCAACATCCGCAATATGACCCGCATCTGCGACGGCGACCCGGCGGACAAAATCCACCGTCTGCTCGACTACACCGCCCGCCCCGGCGACGTGGCCGACCCGTGGTACACGGGTGATTTTTCGACCACCTGGCGGGACGTTGCGGAAGGCTGCCGCGGTCTTTTGAAGGCAATCACCTCGCAAGCCATGTAAAAACATTGCATTTATGTGCGATATGTGCTATGATATTAAAGGATTATTTCCATCCAGTCAAGTTCAATCCGAAAGGAAAGAGTGTATACAATGGGAAAATACTTTGGTACTGACGGCTTCCGCGGGGAGGCCGGTGTCACCTTGACCGCCGACCATGCCTACAAGGTTGGCCGCTTCCTCGGTTGGTATTACGGTATGCTGCGCCAGCGCAACGGCGAGGCCACCACGCCGCGCATCGTCATCGGCAAAGATACCCGCCGCAGCTCCTACATGTTTGAGTACAGCCTCGTCGCAGGCCTGACGGCTTCCGGCGCGGACGCCTACCTGCTGCATGTCACCACCACGCCCAGCGTCGCATACATTGCCCGCGTGGACGACTTTGACTGCGGCATCATGATCTCCGCCAGCCACAACCCCTATTATGACAACGGCATCAAGCTCATCGACTGCTACGGCGAGAAGATGGACGAGGAAACGCTGCTGCTCGTCGAGGATCACCTCGACGGCAAGCTGCATGTCTTTGACCAGGATTGGCCCGAGCTGCCGTTTGCCAGCCGTGACCATGTCGGCTGCACCGTCGACTACGTCAGCGGACGCAACCGCTACATGGGATACCTGATCTCTCTGGGGATTTACTCCTTCAAGGGGGTCAAGGTTGGCCTGGACTGCGCCAACGGTTCCAGCTGGAACATTGCCAAGAGCATTTTTGATGCTCTCGGTGCAGACACCTACGTCATCAACAACAAGCCCAACGGCCTGAACATCAACCTGAACGCCGGCTCCACCCACATTGAGGGTCTGCAGAAGTTCGTTGTAGAGAACCACCTCGACATCGGCTTTGCCTACGACGGCGACGCTGACCGCTGCCTCTGCGTGGATGAGAAGGGCAACGTCATCACCGGCGACCACATCCTGTACATTTACGGCTGCTACATGAAAGAGCGCGGCAAGCTGCTGATGAACACCGTCGTCACCACCGTCATGTCCAACTTCGGTCTGTACAAGGCGTTCGACGAGCAGGGCATCGGCTATGCCAAGACTGCCGTCGGTGACAAGTATGTTTATGAGTACATGGCCAAAAACGGCTGCCGCATCGGCGGCGAGCAGAGCGGCCACATCATCTTCTCCAAGTACGCCAGCACCGGCGACGGCATCCTGACGAGCCTGAAGATGATGGAGGTCATGCTGGCCAAGAAGAAGCCGATGAGCGAACTGGCCGCACCGCTGAAGATCTATCCGCAGGTGCTGAAGAACGTCAAGGTCACCGACAAGAAGGCCGCGCAGGATGACGCCGATGTGCAGGCCGCCGTCAAGGCCGTAGGCGAGGCTCTGGGCGACACGGGCCGCATCCTGGTCCGTGAGTCCGGCACCGAGCCGCTGGTCCGCGTCATGGTCGAGGCTCCCGAGCACGAGACCTGCGAAAAGTACGTCCAGCAGGTCGTGGACGTCATCAAGGCCAAGGGCTACGCGATTTAATTTGTTGTAAAATTTTACACCGCGCTGTGGAGAACCCGCAGCGCGGTGTTTTATTTCACCCCCGGCAAAAAAACGCCCGCACGTCACAAAAAACATGACGTGCGGGCGTTTATTATGCCTTTACTTTAAGAGCAATCGCTCAGATTACAGCTGCGGGCCGGCAGAGACCAGAGCCTTGCCGTGCTCGTTGCCTTCGTACTTGGCGAAGTTCTTGATGAAGCGGCCGGCCAGATCCAGAGCCTTGGTCTCCCACTCGGAAGCATCCTTGTAGGTGTCGCGGGGATCGAGGATGGCGGAATCGACGCCGGGCAGAGAGGTGGGAACCTCGAAATCGAAGTGCGGGATCTTCTTGGTGGGGGCCTCGTTGATAGCGCCGCTCAGGATTGCGTCGATGATGCCGCGGGTATCCTTGATGGAAATGCGCTTGCCGGTGCCATTCCAGCCGGTGTTGACCAAGTAAGCCTTGGCGCCGGACTTCTGCATCTTCTTGACCAGCTCCTCAGCGTACTTGGTGGGATGCAGCTCCAGGAAGGCCTGGCCGAAGCAGGCAGAGAAGGTCGGGGTGGGCTCGGTGATGCCGCGCTCGGTGCCGGCCAGCTTCGCGGTGAAGCCGGACAGGAAGTAGTACTGGGTCTGCTCGGGGGTCAGGATGCTGACCGGGGGCAGAACGCCGAACGCATCAGCAGACAGGAAGATGACGTTCTTGGCAGCAGGTGCGGAGGAAATCGGGCGAACGATGTTCTGGATGTGGTCGATGGGGTAGGACACACGGGTGTTCTCGGTGACGGACTTGTCAGCGAAGTCGATCTTGCCCTCGGCGTCGACGGTAACGTTCTCCAGCAGAGCGTTGCGCTTGATGGCGTTGTAGATGTCGGGCTCGGAGTCCTTATCCAGGTTGATGACCTTAGCGTAGCAGCCGCCCTCGAAGTTAAAGACGCCGTTGTCGTCCCAGCCGTGCTCGTCGTCGCCGATCAGCAGGCGCTTCGGGTCGGTGGACAGAGTGGTCTTGCCGGTGCCGGACAGACCGAAGAAGATGGCAGTGTTCTTGCCCTCCTTATCGGTGTTGGCAGAGCAGTGCATGGAGGCCATGCCCTTCAGCGGCAGGAAGTAGTTCATCATGGAGAACATGCCCTTCTTCATCTCGCCGCCGTACCAGGTGTTGATGATGACCTGCTCCTTGCTGGTGATGTTGAAGGCAACGCAGGTCTCGCTGTTCAGGCCCAGCTCCTTGTAGTTCTCAACCTTAGCCTTGGAGGCGTTGTAAACAACGAAGTCAGGCTCAAAATTGGCCAGCTCCTCAGCGGTGGGCTTGATAAACATGTTGGTGACAAAGTGTGCCTGCCAGGCCACCTCCACGATGAAGCGGATAGCCATGCGGGTGTCCTTGTTGGCGCCGCAGAAGGCATCGACGACGAACAGGCGCTTGTTGCACAGCTCCTTCTTGGCGATGTCCTTCACGGCAGACCAGGTCTGCTCGGTCATGGGGTGGTTGTCGTTCTTGTACTCGTCGCTGGTCCACCAAACGGTGTCCTTGGAGTTCTCGTCCACGACGATGTACTTGTCCTTGGGGGAACGGCCGGTGTAAACGCCGGTCATAACATTGACAGCGCCCAGCTCGGTGACCTGGCCCTTCTCATAGCCGGTCAGCTCGGGTTTGGTCTCCTCCTCGAACAGCATCTCATAAGAGGGGTTATGCACGATCTCGGTCGTGCCGGTAATGCCATACTTAGTCAAATCCAGATTTGCCATGTTTACATATACCTCTTTCTCTATACTTTTGGCTGAATGGGGGACAAGGGGACTAAGTCAGCCTCCTAGTGCCCCATCCTGACATTTATTATACAAAGATTTCGGCATAAAAGCAAGTTCAAATTCTTTCAAAGATTGTGACATTATTGTAAAATAGTTTGAATTTTACATATTGTATCCTGCAGGGGCGGATTCTATATCCGCCTGTGCCGTTCCGCATACCGCGCGGCCTGCTGGCACATATAGAATGCGCCCCTGCGTTGCAGGTGTACCAGCAAAAAAGGACGCACCCTCCGGCACGTCCCTTCTCAATATCATTTACGCATCCGAGCGCGAATACGCATTCTTCATGCCGCTGCTCAGCTCAAACAGGACCTTATTCAGGGCGTCCGTCGTCTCGGCCCTGACCATGGCGGCCAGCTCCTCGTTGGCCTTGGCGCGCAGGGCGGCACGGGCGGCGGGGTCGGCCTCGCCGCGCTGGGCATCGTCATAGGCGTTAATGATGCCGTTGGCTTTGCTGCCGACGCTCAGCGTGTAGCGCTCGATGTGGAACACCGATTTTGCGTAGGACGCATCGGCCATGGCGGCCAGCAGACGGCTGGCCCAGTAGAAGTTGTCGGTGGAGACATCGCCCGTCGTGTTGGACAGGTACTCCGGCGTCGTGTCCACGTTGGCGTAGAAGGGCACCATCGTGTTGAAGGCGTTGGACGCAAAGGCCAGCCACTCCACGGCGCGGAAGTCCTCCGGTACGTCGGGGCGCATTTGCAGCAGTGCCATAAAGTCGTTGCGGTTCACGCCGATGGGACGGTAGATGCCCCTCTCGGAAGCCGTGGCCGCATAGGGGTCATACGGCGTGCCCTGATAATGGCTCGACAGCACGTACTTTACGTCCTCGGGCGTGATCTTTTTCTCGGGCACCATGCACCAGGGCAGGTCGTCGGAGCGCGGCGTAAAGTCGGCGTCCGGGCCGTCCCAGGCGAACGTATTGGGGTTGAAATAACGCAGCATGTACCAGCCGCGGGGCGTGTTGTAGACATGGTCGGCATCGTCGTGGCTGCCGAAGGCGTCGCGCGGATTCAGCGCACCGTCCAGGGACAGGTCAAGATGGTACTTGTCGATAAAGCCGCGCAGGTCAGCGGAGCACATGAACTCCTTCTGCTCGCCCAGCGCGTCGTCCAGATCGAGCGTGTCAAGGCCGAGCTGGTTCGGCATGACCACATAGACGTCATCGGGCACGCGGCGGGCCATCCAGTGGTGGCCGCCGATGGTCTCGAGCCACCAGACCTCGTCCACATCCTGGAACGCGATGCCGTTCATCTCGTAGGTGCCGTACTGCTCCAGCAGGCTGCCAAGGCGCCGGACGCCCTCGCGCGCGGAGCGGACATAGGGCAGGACCAGATAGACAATGTCCTCCTCGCCGATGCCGCCCTTGACGAGCGGGTCAGCGCCCAGCACGCGCGGATTGGAGGTAATGGTCTCGGTAGCCGTCATGCCGACGTTGGCCGCGTTGACGCCGCTGGCCGCCCACAGGCCCTTGCCCTCAACAGCGTTGGGCACCGCGGTGATGCGCAGGCCGCTGCCGGGCAGGGGGATCTCGACGCCCGAAATGATGGATTTATAGACTGCGGGGTAGTCCTGCGGCTGAAAAACGGTGAATTTTTTGGCAGTGAAATGGCCGGAGCCGGAATCGTCGTTGCGGGCGATCATCGTGGACCCGTCGTAGGACGCATTTTTGCCGACCAGAATGGTAGTGCAAGCCATGGTTAAATCGTCTCCTTTTATGTATCTGTAGACACCGCATTGTAGGGGCCGGGCATGCCCGGCCCGCGGGTTTCCCGCGAGCGTGTGCTCATGGACAGGTACCGGGCCGGAGATGTCCGGCCCCTACGGGCATCCCACTATTTCCCTATTATAGAACAATCTGTGCAAATTTCAACCGTCACATTTCCTGCGCCACGCCCTGCGCGATCACACCGCTCTGGTAGGCTTCGACCAGGGCTGTCAGGTCACGGATCAGCGCCTGCTTGCGCCCGCCCTCGTCGGTGTCGCGCACCAGAATGCGCTGGGGCGCAGTATAGATATACTCGCTCTTGCTGGCAATGTCCTCGTCCTCGTGGATGGCCTTGTCCACGCTCTCAAACGGCTGGTGGGTGCGCAAGATCAACCCGCGGGAGTTATAGACCAGTGTGTAGCCGGCTATGCCGGTGCGCCGGTGGTAGGCACGGCAGAAGCCGCCGTCAATAATGATGAGCCGCCCGCCGCCCTTGATGGGGCTTTCCCCCTCGATAGCGCGGACCGGGACATGGCCGTTCACGATGTGGCTGCCCTCGCCGGACAGGCCGAATTCGCGCAAAATATGCTCGGCGGTGCGCGGGTCGGCAATGTGCCTGTAGTAGGGGTCCTTGATCTCCACCTGGGCCGCCGGGTCGGCAATATAGAGCCGCTCAAACGTCGTCATGGCGCTGCGGCCAAACAGCGGCGATTTTGCCCCGCACCACAGGTACCACAAAAAGTCCTGTCCGGCCAGCCGTGCCGGGCTGCCCGCGGGCGCGCTGTAGCCCTGGCGGGCGCGGCGGTCACAGTAGTCGAACAGCTGCTTGCCGCTGCGGGCGGTGCCCTCAAACCGAATGGCCGCAAACGCGCCGTCCTCGGTCATCGGCACTGCGCCGTGGTAGAGCAGATTGCCGTTGCACATTTTATAAAACGCGCCGTGGGCGTACAAAAATTGCACATGGCGCTGCAGGCGCTCGCTCTCGGCAAAGCTGCGCACCAGCTCGGCGACGATCTTTTCCTCGTCGGCAGTCAGCGCGGCGGGGTTGGCCGGGTCAACGGTGGGAAAGTCGCAGTCCAGCAGGGGATAGGTCGTGCCGAAATAGTCCACCGTGCCCGCGGCAAAGTCAATGTGGTTCAAAAAGTCGCGGCCCTGCAAATCAAAATCCGGGTTGCGGGCAATGACCTGCGCCTCCAGCTTGAGCATCATAACGGTCACGGCCTTGTGCATCCGCGCGGCGGCGGTCAGGTCGCCTGCCGCTGTGCGCTGGTCGGCGTGGGGCAGCCAGCGCGAAACATCGGAATCCGCGTAAGTATGCTGGGCAAAGCGCTCCAAGCGGCGCAGGCTGATGCCATAGCCGCCCTCCAGCGTGTCCAGATTGTTGTAGGCCAGCGTTGTTTTCAGCACGGTCATAATGCAGAGCGGGCTGCCCGCTGCCGCGCCCATCCAGACCACGTCGTGGTTGCCCCACTGGATGTCCACCTGATGATGCGCCATCAGACTGTCCAGAATGCGGTCCGGGCGCGGGCCGCGGTCAAACAGGTCGCCCACAATGTGCAGACGGTCCACAGCCAGCCGCTTGATGACCTCGCAGAAGCGGATAATATAGGCGTCGGCGCGGTCATAGCGGATGATGCTCTCAATGATCTCGCCGTAATACTGGTCCTTGTCGTGGTCCTCAAAGTGGGCGTGAAGCAGCTCGTCGAGGATGTAGCCGCAGTTCTGCGGCAGACAGTGGCGCACATGGTCGCGGGTATGCTTGCTGGACACGAACCGGCACAGGTCGATGAGCCGCAGCAGCGTCATGCGATACCAGGCGTGCAGGTCTTTCTGGCGGGCTTTCAGCTCGGGCAGCTTCTGATTGGGATAATAGATGAGCGTCGCCAGCTCGGCACGCTCCTCGGCGGGGACACCGTTGCCAAGCACCGTGTCGATTTTTTCACGGATGACGCCCGATGCGCTGTTTAATATATGTACGAACGCTTCGTGCTCGCCATGCAGGTCACTCATGAAGTGCTCGGTGCCCTTGGGCAGACGGAGCAGGGCCTCAATGCGGATGATCTCGCTGGCCGCGGCGGCCACGGTCTGGTATTTCTGAGACAGCAGGCGCAGATAGCGCAGATGCTCATCGGAATATTGCACGGGCAGGACCTCCCTGTACTTTTCTTACATCTACATGGAATTATAGCACACCTTGCGGCAAAACAAAAGGCCGCAGCCCGGAATTTTGGGCTGCGGCCTGATGATTTTTAGGGCAGGGACTCCTACGGTGCAGCATGGCTGCACATTTTTTTGCAATCACTCGATCTCGATCAGCGTCTGCTTCGGCTCGAGCTTCTTGGCCTCGGCCTTGGGCAGATGCAGGGTCAGGA
>OGYN01000579.1_pt1 | contig 33540 bp, 27 predicted proteins | sample 1576551 | NCBI WGS metagenome assembly OGYN01 (sample SAMEA3541589, study PRJEB24748) | human gut metagenome | biome: human gut; feature: human-associated habitat; material: faeces | place: China | collected 2012 | reverse complement strand
AGGCTCAGATTCATGGCTACCATATAATATAGGAACATCGTCAGCACGGGCACGGCGTCCCCCAGCCCGCTGTACCAGCACAGCTTGTACAGGATCATCGACACCCACGCCAGCAGCAGATTGCTGGCAGGCCCTGCGGCAGCGGACAGCGCCATGCCGACCTTGGGGTTCTTATAGTTGTACGGGTTGATCGAGACGGGCTTGGCCCAGCCGACGCCGCCCACCAGCATGCACAGGGCACCCAGCGGGTCAAAGTGGCGCAGCGGATTCATCGAGAGACGCCCGGCGCGCACGGCAGTGTCATCACCCAGCAGGTGGCTGGCCAGCGCGTGGGCCGACTCGTGAAACGGGATGGTGATGAGCACGACAACAGCGCGCAGCAGATACTGCACGATCACCGCGGGAGACAACAATCCGTTCAAAAGGTAACACCACCCCATTAAAAGCTTAGTCTATTATATCGTAGAAATGGCGGCAAGACAAGCCCTGTAGGCACCGAAAACACAATATTTAGCGCCTGAATCAAACAAAAACGCAAAATTATGAAAAAAATCAAAATTTTTTCTGTCAAAACACTTGCATTTTCGCGCAGTATACGCTATACTATTAAAGCTATTGAAAAGGAGGTGCAAGCAATTATGGCCAAATGTTCTTGCTGTGGCAAGGGTGTCACGTTCGGTATCAAGGTTTCTCACTCTCATCGTCGGAGCAACCGTACCTGGAACCCCAATGTCAAGCGCGTGAAGGCGATCGTGGACGGTTCCCCGAAGTATATCTACGCCTGCACCCGCTGCCTGCGCTCTGGTAAAGTTACCCGCGCGGTCTGATTGGAAGGAAAAAATGCCGGTCACATCGTGTGACCGGCTTTTTCTCTTTTACGCTTGCTTTTTTAGGAGGTGGGTCTATGCTCCCCCGTGACCCTGTAATGCTGTTGAGCTATGTAAACACCCAACTGCGGGACCGCGACGCCAGTCTGGACGCGCTGTGTGACCGTGAGGAGACTGACCGTGACGCGCTGTGTGCGGCCCTGCGCGAGATCGGCTATGAGTATGACGCTGCACAGAATCGCTTTGTGTGACGCCGGTTCGAGTGAAGTTTGAGAGAGGAAGTTGAAGTACCCGATGAATTTTATCTTTGTCAGCCCGCATTTTCCCAAGACCTACTGGAATTTCTGTGATCGTCTGCACCGCAACGGCGTCAATGTGCTGGGCATCGGTGATGCTCCGTTTGACGAGATTCCTTGGGAATTAAAGCAGTGCCTGACTGAGTATTACCGCGTGAATGATCTTGGCAATTACGACGAGATGCTCCGCGCTGTCGCGTACTTTACCTTCCACTATGGCAAGATCGACTGGATCGAGTCCAACAACGAGTATTGGCTGGAGATGGACGCCCAGCTGCGCACGGATTTCAACATAAATACCGGTGCGAAGAATGACTTCATCGAGCGCATCAAGTACAAGAGCAAAATGAAGGAAAGCTACATCGCTGCGGGTGTACCGGTGGCGCGCCACCATATTGTCAGCACACTGGCCGAGGCGCGCGCCTTTATCAAGGAGGTCGGCTATCCGGTCATCGTCAAGCCGGATAACGGCTGCGGTGCCGAGGCGACCTACAAGCTGCGCAATTTCACCGAGCTGAAAGAATTCTACGCCGAGCCGCATAACGTCCGGTACATTATGGAGGAGTACATCAACGGCACCATCGTCAGCTTTGACGGTGTGGCCGACAGCCATTGCGTGCCGCTGTTCTACACCTCCAACGTGTTCCCCACCCCGATGCTGGACATCGTCAGTCAGAAAGGCGACCTCTCCTACTGGACGCAGAAGTCCGTGCCCGCTGCGCTGAAGGATGTGGGATTCCGCACCATCAAGGCGTTCGGCGCAAAGAGCCGCTTCTTCCACTGCGAGTTCTTCCGGTTGAATGAGGACAAGCCGGGTCTTGGCAAAAAGGGCGACTACGTTGCGCTGGAGGTCAACATGCGCCCCGCAGGCGGCTACACGCCCGATATGATCAACTATGCGAACTCGGTGGACTGCTACCAGATCTGGGCGGACATGGTCTGCTACGACGAGGTACGCAACGCCGAACTGGACGGCCCGAAGTATTTCTGCGTCTACGCAGGCCGCCGCGACTGCCATGAGTACAAGCACACCCATGCGCAGATCATGGCCAAGTACGGCTCCCGTATGCGGATGTGTGAACGCATTCCCCAGGCGCTGCGCCTGGACATGGGCGATTGGATGTACACGGCCGTTGTGCGCTCTACCGCGGAGCGCGATGCGTTTATCCGGTACGTACAGGAGCAGGCGTAACGAAAAGCCTTCCCCCTGGGGGGAAGGTGGCCCGAAGGGCCGGATGAGGGGCGAAGCGTCCGTGGCTGCCCGTGAACGAGAGGCCGTGGCAGGGCTCCCCCCTCATCAGTCGCCTTTGGCGACAGTTTCCCCCTCGGGGGAAGCCTCTTACTTATATAAAACAGGAGCCTGACCGGCTGTGGTCAGGCTCCTGTTGGTTTATTTCAGCTTCACGCTCTTGTGGTATACGACCAGTGAAATGCCCGCCGTGATGACCTCGGTCACCCAGAAGGCGTTCCAGATGCCGTCGGCATCCAGCAGGCGGCAGAACAGCCAGGCCAGCGGCATGATGACAACGATGTAACGGCACAGCGAGATGACCAGTGACTGCACGCCCATGCCGAGACCCTCCAGCGAGCCGGAGGCGACGACTGAAATCGTCGAGACGATGAAGCCGACGCAGATGATGCGCAGGGCCGACGTGCCGATGGCGATGGTCTCGGCGTTCGAGCTGAAAAGCCCGATCAGCTGGCCGGACAGCGCCAGACAGAGCACCGTGCCCGCGGCCATGATGGCAGCGCACATGCCCATGGACGTGCGGTAGAGCTTTTTGACGCGGTCATACTCCCCCGCGCCGTAGTTGTAGCCGATGATGGGGCGCAGACCCTGCACAATGCCGTTGGCGGGCAGGTACAGGAAGGTCTGCAATTTATAGTAGATACCCAGCACGACGACATAGCTTTGAGAGTAGACAGCCAGCAGCGAGTTCAGGAAGGTGATGAGCACCGAGGGCAGCGCCAGATTCAGGATGGCCGGTACGCCGATGGAATAGAGCTGCAGGGCCATTTTGGCGTCCGGCTTCAGGCAGCCGGAGCGCAGCCTGACTGGGATAGGGCTGACGAAGTAGACAATCAGATAGAAGATGACAGGAACCATCTGGCCGATGCCGGTAGCCAGCGCCGCACCGGCAATGCCCATTTTGGGGAACGGGCCGATGCCGAAAATCAACAGCGGGTCCAGAATGATGTTGCAGACCGAGCCGCCCATCAGGCCGATCATCGTAATGTTCATCCGGCCCACCGCCTGAAAGATCTTCTCAAACGCCATGGCGGCCATGATGACGACGGCAAACATAAAGGCAACGCGGGAGTAGGTCACGCCCATGGCAATGACGGTCTCGTCGCTGGTGAAGGAGCGCAGGAACCGCGGCATGATGGCGGTGCAGACGATGGAAATCACGACGCCGTGGATCAGCGAAAGCACCATGCCGTGGGTGGCGGCCATGTCAGCCTTTTCTTTGTTGCCTGCACCGAGATGCAGCGAGATCAGCGCGGCAATGCCGATGCTGAAGCCGATGGCAATCGCGTTGATGAGGTTCTGCACCGGGTAGACGAGGGACAGCGCAGTCATGGCTTCCTCACTGATGCGGGCGACAAAGAGGCTGTCCACGATGTTGTACAGTGCATTGACCAGCATCGAGACGACCATAGGCAGGGCCATTGAGGTCAGCAGCGGAAAAATCGGCTTTTCTTTCATGAAGGTATCGTTCATGGGCTCCTCCTTTTGACACAACAAAAACCACACAACGCTTTCCCGGAAAGAAAGCGCTGTGTGGCGAAAAGTAGTATCAGAACTGTAAAAATCCACACCTTATTTTAGGTGCCTCTATTATACAAACCAGCGCGGAATTTGTCAAGCCGCTTGCAACAGCTGCGCAAAAACGGTACAATAAAGACAAAAATCGTGTTGCGAGGGAAAAGACATGAAAAAGCTATTGGTCTCCGGCGCAGGCGGCTTTGTGGGGGCACGCATCATGACCCAGCTGGCGGGACGGTACGAGCTGTGCGCCTTCCCCAAAGGAATGCTGACCGCAGCGGATGAGCAGACCGTGGCCGACTGGGTGCGGCGCGAGCAGCCGGACGTGATCGTACACACGGCGGCGCTCTCCGACACAGGCTACAGCGAAAAGCACCCGGACGAGTCCTACCGCGCTAACGTTCTGCTGCCGTGCTGGATGGCGGCTGCAGCGCAAAAAAGCGGCGCAAAGCTGGTTGCGTTCAGCTCTGACCAGGTCTACACGGGCCTTACTGAGCACGGACCGTTTGACGAGGATACACCGCTCTCCCCCGCCAACGTCTATGGCCGCCACAAGCAGGAGATGGAGCAGCGCGTGCTGGATATTTTGCCCGATGCCGTGCTGCTGCGGGCGGCCTGGATGTACGACCTGCCCGGGTACGGCCTGCCGATCCGCGGTAACTTCCTGCTGAACCTGCTGACCGCCGCTATGCGGCAGGAGACGCTGCGGTTTTCGGCGCGGGACTACCGCGGCATCACCTATGTGCGGGAGGCCGTGGAGCGGCTGACCCAGGCCATGGAACTGCCGGGCGGTGTGTACAACTTTGGCAGCGAGAACGACTGCGACATGGTCACGACGGCCCGGCGCGCCTGTGCGCTGCTAGACATCCACCCTGTCATAGAGACGGCATACTGGCCGCGCAGCCTGCTGATGGACGGCGGCAGGTTCCGTGCGGCAGCGGGCGTCGGCTTTGACGATACCCTGACGGGTGTACAGCGCTGTCTGCGGGATTACGGTCTGCTGAAATAAAGCTGCAATAAAAAACCTGTACCGGCAAAAGCAGTACAGGAATTTTTTTACATCTCGCCGCGTCCGGCCATGGCACGGTACAGCGTCGTCTCATCGGCGTATTCCAGACTTGAGCCGACGGGCAGGCCATAGGCCAGGCGGGTCGTTTTGATGCCCAGAGGTTTGATGAGCTTGGCAATATACATCGCCGTGGCCTCGCCCTCCACCGTCGGGCTGGTGGCCATGATGACCTCCTTGACGGTGTCATTCAGACGGGCCAGCAGCTCCTTGATGCAGAGTTGATCTGCACCGATGCCATCCATCGGCGAAATCAGGCCGTGCAGCACATGGTACAGGCCGTTGTACTCGTGGGTGCGCTCAATCGATTTGATGTCGCGCGGGCCCTCGACCACGCAGATGATGCTGCGATCCCGCTTCTGGGAGGCGCAGATCTTGCAGACATCGCCGGTGGTGTAGTCCTGGCAGATGCGGCAGCGGTGCAGGTCACTTTTGGCGTGCTCAATCGCCTTGGCCAGCTCCATGGCCTGCTTGGGCGGCATCGACATGACCTGATAGGCCATACGCACCGCACTTTTGCGGCCAATGCCGGGAAACTGGGCAAACTGGTCGATCAGATTTTCCAGCGGCTCAACATTGTTGTTGAACATAGGCAGCCTCTTAGCCCAGACCGGGGATGTTCAGACCGCCGGTCATCTTGGACATCTCCTCCTCGGAGTCCTTGTCAACGGCAGCGGAGGCGCTGTTGACGGCGGCGGCAATCAGATCTTCAAGCATTTCAATATCATCGGGGTCGACGGCCTCGGGCTTGATCTTGACGGCGGTGATCTCATGCTTGCCGTTCATCGTGACAGTGACCATCTCACCGCTGGCGGTGCCGGTGTACTCCTTGGCTTCGAGCTCCTCCTGCTTGGCGCGGATGTCGTCCTGCATCTTCTGGACCTGACGCATCATGGCGTTGGGATCGGGTCGGCCATAGCCCTTGGGCAGTCTTGCTTTCATGGTTGTATCCTCCAAAAATAATTATTTATCAACGATTTTTAAATCGACACCAAGCGCCTGCATCGTGTGCAGGGTCTCATCCAGGCTGACGGCAGCGGTGTTGTCGTCGGTCTTTGGCTCCTCATAAGGGCCGATACTGTACTTGGTGCGCGATACACGGTAAATAGCTTCCTTAAGACGCTTGCTGACCTCCCGGTTATTGCGGATATAATCGCGGAAGGCGTCGCTGCACTCAAACAGCACGCGCTTGCCGTCGCAATAGGCCCGGGTGCCGCGCAAAAAGGAGATGAGCATCGCATCATTCTCCTCCAAATCGGCCAGCACGGCGGGCCAGAAGGCGACCCCCGAACTAAGACCTAAAATTCCAAGTTCATCAGATGTAAATATCTGATTCATAGAATTCGAAAGTTTAGTCATTTGGTCAGTAATTTCATTACGACGATTAATGTTTTCTGCAACACTATCACCAGTAACTTCAAAACCACCTAATGTATCAAGATACGGAGCATATTGTTGAAGAGTTTCAAGTTCTTGTTGCTTACCTTTTGCACGAGCTTTAACATAAGCTGTATAACCGGGATTAGCAATTAAACCAACCGTAGTTTTAATATCTTGATAAGAATATAAACCTGCGGCAGCACCGGCTAAACTTTGGATGTTATTATTAATAAATTGACCAGATAAAACACTTTGTGTGAAAGCAGTTCTGTCAAGATTCTCAATATCATCAGTAGCTCCAAGTACACCAGCAGCGTAACTCTCAAACATTTTATCTACATAATTCTGTAAACCAGCTTGAATAAGTTCAGGTGGAACTTGAGCTTTGTTCTGTAATATATCGAGAACATTAACACCATATTCTTTATTAACAGTATCTAATAGAGTTTTAACTTCAGCAGGTAATTTAGAATTAACAGTAAACTTACCGTCTTTTGTAGGAGCACCAAGTTCATTTATATTAATACCTAAACCATTAAGAGCAAACATTGTAGGATTACCAGCGAATAAAGGAGCATAATCTCCTAATTCGTAATCTCTTAAATGTCCACCAGCAGAACTATCATCTTTTACAAATCGAGTAAGAGCATCTTGATTCTGCCAAATAGTAGTAAGATAATTAGTATAATCAGGATTAGATTTAAGTAATGATATAGCATAACTCATAATCTCTTGTTCTGTAATACCTTCTCTTTCACTACCAGTTTTAACAAAGTGACTTGCTAACTTTTCACCATCAAAACCTGTTGCAACATCTAATCCATACTGATGTATCATATCAGGATTAGTAACAAGATTTTCAAATGATACCTTATCAGCTTTAGCTTTTGAAAGAATATCAAATACGTCTCTTTGATATTTATTTACATCGAACTTTTTACCGATTTGAACTCCATTAAAACCACCGCTTACAACAGTATTAGTTTCTGCATCATAAATAATATCAGAAGATTGTAAACGACTACGAAGCAAGAAAGCATTTTGATTTTGAGTATCCCAATCACTCTTTTTCAAATCTTCCATATACTGCTGTTCCAAAGCATAATCAGCTTGAACAGCTTTAAGACCTTCATTGGTCAGAATATTCTCAGTTTGCTTATAAATATAATCATCTGCTGCAAACCAATTATCTTGTTCCTTAAATTCATTAGCACCTTCAACAATCTTAGCTCTTTCAGAATCAAGAACTTTTTGTCCACGAGAAGTTGCCTTAATTTGACTTAAAGGATTAGCAATTCTATTAATATAAGCTTCACGATTTTGGTAATACTTTTGATTCAAAGCATTTCCAACAGCAGCATATACACTTCCATAATCTTGTAATTGTGGAGTTTTTAATGTATTAATATCGTATCGACCTATTGCAATTTCTGCCATAATTTTATAATGATTAGTTTGTAAATTAGTTGTAACTCATATGGCTCCGCCTGCTGGGCTTCGCCCAGCGGCTCCGCTCCCCGGTGGGGCAGGAGGTTGCACGCCCACTTGTCGCGCGTGTTTGTACCACTATTTGTATCATTACAAATATACAAAAAATCGTGAATATCGGACTATCCTATAAAAGAATAATCCGATATATCACGCACTACATTAAGCTCTTTTACGTCTTGCAAGACCACCGCAAGCAAAACCACTTCTCATGTGATTAGTTACTCCACGAGGCCATAATTTTTCATATAAGCGGGCACTTGCGTAATTATTAACTGCTCCGGCAAGACCTTCAACTCCTTGTAACATTCCTTGTAATCCTTGCGTTCTGACTGCCATTAACTGTTGATTCAAGCCGACAGCTTTGTTATATTCATTAATAGCGTCTTGATACATAATTTGACTATTAGCATTTCGAGCATTAACTCGTTCTTGCCTATTCAAATCATATCTTTGACGTTGATAATCTTTCTTAGCTCCATACAATTTATTTCGAGCAAGTTGAGCATTAATTGCAAGATTTGCTACACTATTTCGAGCAGTTTGAACATTACTTGTGTTATCAGTAATATATCGAGCAGCTCTACGTTCTTGTGTGCCAAGTTCTTGTAATTCCTTACTAATATCATAATCTGTACTATATTGGACAGCATCTATTTTATTACCTTTCGGAACATGAAGTGTAGATTCAAATTCAATAGCTTTTCGATTAGCACGAGTATTAAGAGCGTTACCTACAATTCCAAATAGTGAACCAGCAAGATTCATGCCAAGTCCAAATTCATTAAATCCGAATTTAAATGCAGAACCACCACCAGCATTTGCAGTAGTTTGAATCGGAGGTAAAGTGGTAAGTTTAGGAGCTGAAACTCCTATGAGACTATAAGGTGAAGCATATCCACCAAAAGGTCTTTTCTTTCTTACTATTCCACCACAACGCATAACCGGAGCATCATTACGAAGTCCTAAAGCAGTAGCATAAAGTTCTTGAGCTTCAAACAAATCTTCTGTTTTAGCATCAATAGCTTCAGATTCACCACGAGCTTTATTCATTCTATAAACTAATTTTTCAATATTACGAACATTTGTTCCAGTTTGTAATTTGTTAGTTTTACTTTTATCTAATGTAGACAAAGATAATGTAACTCCATCAGCAAGTTGAATAATTTGAGCTTCTTTTTCACCTTTCATATCGGTAAGTTTCTTTGCGTAATCAGCGAAAGTACGATTTGTTCCGGGAACTTTAATCGTATCACTGAATACTTGACCACCTTCAGGAGTTTCACGAACAACTTCACCAGCATACATTCGACCATTTTTAGCGCCGCCGCCTTCAATTTCCGAATCTCCATATATGATTCCAGTTTCACCAGTAGCAGGATTATATTGTTCATGTGTTTGACCATAAGCAACAACACTATTAGATGAATTAGGAACTACTTGACCGCCGGTGTTTAATTTTCTACGACCAATCATTCCACCTAATTTAGCATAAAATCCTGTACCTTCAGAGTAATTACCAAGATTACTTTGTCGAATAGTTGCAACATCATTTTCAACTTTATCTTGCATATTACCCAAAGTTTGCTGACGTTCCATTTCAGCTTGTTCAGCTAAAAGTTCTTGACGACGACGTTCTTCTTGACGCTTTTTCTTACGTCCAGTAAACAAACCAACGATGCCACCAATTAATGCACCGATACCAGCACCGATAGGGCCGAGCCAAGAACCAGCAGCTGCACCAGTAGCAAGCGCCGCAGTTCCACCAACAGCAGCTCCAATTCCTAATCCAGTTCCAGCTCCACTTAAAGCGCTACCACCTACGATACCTTCACCATCAGCACTATATTTAGATTCATCAATATCACTGGCTTGAACTCTCGTACCCCATTGAACACTACCGGGGTCATTAATACTTGTTCCACCCCAATAGAATTTTCTACGAGGAATTCCAACAAGTCCACCGAATTTAGCAGTAATACCACGAGAAGTTAGAATTTCATTATTAATCTTATTTATATATACTATTTAGTTTTGTTTGCAGACACACCAGTAATCATTTGCAGACACTAACACAGGTGTGTCTACAGACACAAACACAGGTGTGTCTGTAGACTATATGACGTAAACTTGATTCCAAGACAAGAAAAGAGCGCTCCCACTAATCGGAAAACAGCTGGGAGCGCTCGAACGGAGACACTACAATCTCCATGCAGGAGCATACCGCGAGGCATGGAGGGAAAGACATGGAAGACATGGGATACTCGAACACAGATGCCGTATACGAGAACGTGCTCAGCAAAGGACTGCTGCTCAAAAACACCAAATCACGAGAGCCAAGCCACAAAGGAGAACTCGTGGCAATACCGAACAGCACAGCCGAAAGCGTCCTGCTGTACCTCGCGCACCGCACCAGAAACATGGACGCGGCAAGCGATGACCCATCCAAGATTCCTCCACGCTACTACTTCGGCGGATACGACTCCATCGTACAGGAACGCGGACTCACACAGCCGACACCAGAGATAGCGGCTCGCGGGTTCGCTGGCGAGATAGATTTGGACGAATACTTCATCAGACGCAACGACACGGCATTGGGCACGGTAAGCGCAGCGATGAGGTTCCTCCAAGAACGCGGAGTGGTTAAATGCGTGCGCAAGGCAACGTCATGGAATCAAGGCAACAGCGTGTGGATACTGCTGATCGGCACGCCCGAAGAGAACCGCAAGGTCGAACACTACGCGAACCGCCATCTGGAATGGGTACGCAAGACGAAATACCGTCCGGAAGGGTTCGACGGAATGATTGGCGAAACCAAATAGCCGCTTCGATATATTCGACCGTTTTTAGACCGGTTTTCGGCCATCACGGTCGAATCGTCCACGTCAAAGGTTTAGCTTAAGACGCAAAGACATTAGACAACAAGGGCGGACTCGCCCGACAGGTTCGATGCTTCGCAAGCCGTTTGTATCTACACGCCAGCCGTCAACCAGCAGATTCGGTCCAAGACGGCTGGCTTTCTCATATCCGCACGCCCGTCTCTCCCAAGCCGAGGAGAGAACACGGGGTATCCATACCGATGGACGCCGGTCCGTCCGCATGCGTTCGCCGGCATGGTCCGGTCGGATTGGTTCATGGTTGGAACGCGCGATGTCGTTACGGCGTGCCGGAACGTTCTCTCCCGTTCACGCCGTGTTCTCTCATGCCCCTGAAACGTGTTCCATGGCGTTTCTGACGGCCTGGCGACAGTCCCACCGCAAACACTACGGAAACACGCCGAAAACCGCTCTAGAAGGCGTTTGGAAGGCGTTTTCGAGCATTACGCCCAAGTTTGTCTGAGAATCGGAGAGAACGCCATTCGCGGCAACCCCTCGAACACCACCGTCCAAAACGCCCTCAACCCTACTGTCAAAAGGACTGAAAGCCTAAGCTCCTGCGACTGGGCTTGAACCAGTGACCGTCCGATTAACAGTCGGATGCTCTGCCAACTGAGCTACGCAGGAATATTCAATTTTCATCCCGGCCGGAGTTACCCGTTCAGGTGAGCTCCTGCGACTGGGCTTGAACCAGTGACCGTCCGATTAACAGTCGGATGCTCTGCCAACTGAGCTACGCAGGAATGTGCTTCCTGTACGGAATTGCTTCCGTGCACAAGTCATATATATTACACAAATCCTTTGTCTTCGCAAATCGAGTGTCGCACAGCGTGTCGCGACATCACCATTCGAGTTCCGCGATGTCCATCGGATGCTCGTTGACGTCGACGGCGGTGACCTTGCCATCATGCATGCGGATCACACGGTCCGCGATCGGCGCGATCGCGGAATTATGGGTCACGATCACCACGGTGGCGCCTTTCTTGCGGCTCATGTCCTGCAGAATCTGCAGGACCTGCTTGCCGGTGTTGTAGTCCAACGCGCCGGTCGGCTCGTCGCACAGCAGGATCTTCGGATTCTTCGCCACAGCTCGGGCGATGGCCACACGCTGCTGTTCACCGCCGGAAAGCTGCGCGGGAAAATTGTCGACACGATCGCCGAGACCGACGTCTTCCAACACTTTGACGGCATCCTGAGCATCGGAAACGATCTGCGAGGCGAGCTCGACGTTTTCCTTCGCGGTCAAATTCGCCACAAGATTGTAGAACTGGAACACGAAACCGATGTCCGTCCTGCGATAAGCCGTCAGCTGTTTCGGGGAATAGTTGGAAATGTCGCGTCCGTCGATGACCACGCTGCCTTCTGAATTCGTGTCCATGCCACCCAAAATGTTGAGCACCGTCGACTTGCCCGCGCCCGACGCGCCCAGAATGATGGCCAGTTCGCCTTTTTCGATGCCGAAGCTCACATCATCGTTCGCGGTGATGGTGGTGGAACCCATTTGGTAACGCTTGTAACTATGCTGCATTTCGATATATGCCATTTTGGTCTCCATTCCACGCCGAAAAATCCTTGACTCCCAATATTACGACTACAGTAGGGATTGTTGCTCATAGACGACGAGGAAGGGAACGTTATGGACATCGCCGACGACGCCGACCGTTTGCAAACACTGCTGTACAGCGCTTACGATTCCGATACCGTGCGCGAGATGGAACGTCCGCTGCTTGACGACGGCGTGCCGCTGATGCGCATGGCCGCCTCGGCTGCGGCCCATGTGACCATGACACTGCTCGATGATGAGGACCTCGCCGTCGAGGACGCGCGGGTAGCCCTCCTTGTAGGGGCGGGAGATAATGGCGGCGACGGTCTATACGCCGGCGCGGAACTGGCGAACGAAGGCGCGCATGTCACCGCGATCGCCGTGGGACGTTCCCTGCACGAGGAGGCGTTCGGCGCGTTCGTGCATGCCGGAGGCCGTGTTCTCGTACTTGATCCCGCCGCCGAAATCCCAGGATGCACCACGGGTTTTTCCGCGGGAGAGGCCGGAGAACGACTGCAGGCCGCCGTTGAATACGTTCAGGGCTCCCATGTGATCATCGACGCGATGACCGGAATCGGCGTAAGCGGCGCATTGCGTGGCATCGCAGGCGCCATCGCTTCCTCCTTGGGATTCGATGGCGAACTTCCCGACAGGCCCGCCCTGCCGAACAACGAGCTTTCCTCCGCCCTGCCGCTCGTCGTGGCGATCGACACGCCGTCCGGCGTTGGCGTAAATGACGGTTCGCTTCCAGGACCGTACATTCCTGCTGATGTTACGGTAACATTCGGCGCGATGAAGCCGTGCGCGATGGTGCCACCCGCCTCATACGCATGCGGCCGCCTCACTTTGGTCGATTTCGGTTTCGACATTGATGATTGCGTCCCCGCGGCCGAAATGACGGACGGCGATTTCGTAACGGATTCGATTCGCCTTCCGCAACTTTCGGACGGCAAGTATTCGCGTGGAGTGGTCGGCTTGGTGACCGGCTCCGCCCGTTACCCCGGTGCAGCCGTATTGTCGGCCACGGCGGCGGCGCGCGCCAACACTGGCATGGTGCGCTATCTCGGCCCGCAACGAGCGCAGGACATGGTGCTTTCCTCGTTGCCCGAGGCGGTGATCGGCAAGGGCCGCGTCCAATCATGGGTGGTTGGTTCCGGCGTTCCCACGGGTGGCGACGAAGCCGCCGACACCGACATTCAACGCGAAACCATAACCGCGTTGTTGAAGCATTACGCACTGCAGGAAAAAACCGGCTCCAATGACGACGCCAGGAATGAAAGTGCCCTGGGCATGCCGCCGATCGTGGTAGACGCCGGAGCTTTGGACCTGCTGCCAGGCAAAGTGCCGGCTCAAGTGGTTGTCACCCCGCACGTCGGGGAGCTGGCCCGCATGTTGACTCGGCTAGACGGAAACGAAGCCAGCGTCGACAAAGTGCGCTCGCAGCCGCTCGCCTGCGCCCGCAGGGTCCATGAGCTGACCGGCGCGACCGTATTGTTGAAGGGCGCGGTGACCATGGTGGTCGGCACGGACGGCGAAGGCAACGAGCGGGTGATTCTTTCCGGACGCGCGCCGGCGTGGATGTCCACCGCAGGATCGGGCGATGTGCTTGCCGGCATGTTGGGCGCCCTGCTCGCGCAACAGGACGACATGCTTGCCGAGGATCCGGCATTAGTTCCCGAAGTCGTGGCGGCCGGAGCCTACATACATGGTCTTGCGGGCGCGATCGCATCGCGATCCGAACAGCGTGGATGGCATCGTCCGCAGATCTATGGGCATTCCAAAAAGCAGCATTTCGGGGAAATCGGCCATCCGATCATCGCGAGCGATATTATCGGCGGCATTCAGCCGGCATTTTTGCAATTACTTTAATTGCAAAACAAATTTACCGAACACCAGCCCCAACATCGGTGGCTTTGCGCTACACTAGCGTTGCCAATCCGTATTTTGCAGGAAGGATTTTCATGACCTCCCCCAGTGCCAACGTCACCGATGTGGTCTTTGATTTTTGCGGCGTGCTTATCGACTGGCAGACGCGCGCATGCCTTGAAGGCAGGTACCCCCAAGTGGTTGTAGACCGTATTTGCGCGGATAATGATCCGTGCGGCTTCTACGATTATGAGGATCGCATGGACCATGGCGAGGATTTCGAAGCCATTTATCCCGACGTGGTACGTGAACAGGGCGAAGAGATCGCCGAGATTTTCCGCGATTACATCGAACGTTACGGCGATGCGCTCCCCCGCATGATTCCGGATATGGAACAGCTGCTTCGTGATTTGAAGGCTGCAGGCTACGGCGTGTGGGGGTTGACGAATTGGTCGCATGAGACGTTCCATTTCGCATTCGAACGTTTCCCGCAGCTCGGCGAGCTGCTGCAGGGCACGGTGGTGTCCGGCGTAGAGAAGATGCACAAGCCGAATGCCGACATCTACGAACTGGCGCTGAGCCGTTTCAATCTCAGGCCGGAATCCAGCGTGTTCTTCGACGACACCGCGAAGAACGTCACTGGCGCACAGGCCGTGGGCATGCACGCGTTCCGCTTCACTAACGCCGGTCAGGCTCGCCGCGATCTGAAATCTTTGGGCATGGATTTCTGACTTTTTTCAAAACGAACACTTGAATTAACAAAGGGTGCGGATCGCACGCATGTGAACCGCACCCCGATTGTTGGACTGAAGAAATTCAGATTCGATTCCTTCACTGTTTGCAATTGGTTCTCCTGAGTCCGTTCATTAAACTTTCCCAGATTGCCAACGGCGTTTGTCAACGTTGATTTGTGTTCTGTGTCAAGGCGACGGTATCTAGCGTCGCTATGACGTTACTTCAGTTTTGCCGCGAACCGCGACTGCGGCGGAACAACAGGTAGCTGTATACATAAGGAACGAGCGCTGCACCAACCGCTATCGTCACAATAATTGCGACCATGAGCATGTCGCCCACAGGCACGACAGAGCTGACAACACCCGCCACAATCAACAGCACTCCCAACACCATGAAAGAGATGCCACCCACACGCTGCGTACGCTTCCAATTGTTCTCGTCGACCAGAGCCCAAGGCGTTCTGATGCCGAAAGTGTAATTCTGGCGCATGCGCGGAAGGTAATTGCCTAAGCCGACGAACAGCGCGCCCAATACCACGCTGACAATAAGCCCAACGGGACCGCCGGTAGCTGGGATTACACCGAATGCGGTGGCTTCAGTGAACCATGTGACACCGCACATGATGAGTGTGAACGCGATGACGAATCCACGATACAGTCCGCTGGCCTTCATGTAGTTTTCTCCCTTGGGGTCTATCTTCGGGATGACGAGGAAAAGTCCCAAGCACAGCAACGGCAATACATCAAGAATCAACGTTACGGCACGCGGGCCATAACCATTGACCGAACCATCGGCACCCCAATGAATCGGCACGTTTTCGGGAAGCCGACTATAGCAGGCAAGATGTGCGATGATGTTGACTACACACAGTGCAACAAGCGCAATGCACAGATTGCGTCCGATCGGAGCGATCTTCTCCCCCGAATCAGTCTTGTTCTTGTCTTCGGCATTGTTGATGTTGTTTTTTAAATCGTTCAAGTTGTTCCCGCGCATAAGACCCTCCTTTATTTATTGTCTGTTTGATCATTCGCTTGATTGACGTTTCCATCGCCGTCCATGAATCCCATGAACCATCCGATCAGATCCTGCATCACCGTGGTGTTGAGACTGTAGATGATGTTCTGCCCGTGCCGTTCGTCGGTTACCAGTCCCGCGGTTTTCAACGTGGTCAGATGGTGGCTGATCGACGGTTTGCTCATGTTGAATTGTTCCGCAAGTTCACCAGCCGTCATGTCACGTTCGCGCAGCAATTCCAAAATGCGCCGTCGCGTGGGATCGGAGAGCGCTTTGAATCCCTCCCCTGCCATACATTCCTCCTTCACTTCGCAATGTTTACACATTTTCTTATTTAGATAATTATCTAAACATCTACCGCGGACATGCGTGCGTTACGTTTCGCACGTCATGGTGGGAAGCATGATTGATTGGAGCAACCAGGACTGAGTTTTCAAAGAAGGCGCACCTTGCCCGTGTGGTGGAGCAATGGTGCGCCCGGTATTTCGCTTGACAGTCGCAAATTATGAGATCGTGGATCTGTCATAACGACTAGTCCACGATGATTCGACCTGTTTGAACGGTTGGTCGATAGTGATTTGTTTTACTGCTTCTGGTCATAGGGTGGGTTGATCATGCGGTCACGCCAATAGTAGACGTCATCATGTTCGCCGATTTCGCGATACACCTTGCATGGCTGTCCGAATGCGACCATATTGGCGGGAATATCTTTGGTAACCAGCGAGCATGCGCCAATCACCGAATTGTCGCCAATGGTGACGCCGGGAAGCACGGTAACGTTGGCGCCCAACCACACATTACGGCCGATGGTGACCGGCAGAGAATACTGTGTGACCTTCTCGCGCAGGTCAGGACGAATCGGATGGCCGGTGGTAATGATAGTGCAGTTCGGGCCGATCATGGTATGTTCGCCGATATGCACTTCACCATCATCAACTAACGTAAGGTTGAAATTGGCGTAAGCGTGCGCACTGAAATACGTGTTGCATCCCCAATTGGCATGTAACGGCGGTTCGATATAAGCGTCCTCGCCGAATTCGCCAAGCAGTTGGCGTGCGATTTCGTTGCGTTGCGTCATTTGACTGGGGCGGGTTGCATTGAAGTCGTATAGCAGTTCCATCTGTTCCTTCTGTGCTTTGATCATCTCTTCGTCATCGCAGGTGTAGATCAGTCCGGAATTCATAGTGTCAAGCACTCGTTGCGGCACAGTCATGGCAGCCTCCTTGCAGTCGTTCATGTCCGTTGCGATTATATACGAACACAACGCAACTCATGTCGTGATTCCGCATGCCTTTCGCGATTCTTTGCACAATCATCGGCCGCGCGTCTGCCAATATCGGAACGCCATGCAGTGTCATTTACCCCCGTTTATTCCAGCATTGAAAACTCTGCGGATGGACGGAAGTACGTTGTCAACCAGGCGGATGGAATGTGCCTCGTTCGTGGGTGGTGGGATAGCATATTGTTGGTTTTGTCGTTGTGATTGTTAATTGCAAGTCAATAGTCGAAGGAGAATCATGACATATTCCAAGAATGCGCCGTTCCGCGCCGATGTGGTCGGTTCTTATCTGCGTCCGGACGAACTCAAGCAGGCTCGTGCAGATTATGCTGCAGGTATTATTGATGCCGCTGGATTGAAAGCCGTCGAAGACAGGCTGATCACTGATCTGGTTGCCAAGCAGAAGGCCGCCGGTCTGCATGTCATCACCGATGGTGAATTCCGTCGCGGCTGGTGGCATTTCGATTTCATGTGGGGCTTCAACGGCGTGGACCATGTCGCAGCCGCCCATCGCGTTGCCTTCCATGACGAGGTCACTCCCGCCGACACTGCCACGGTGACCGGCAAGCTCGACGGACACGATCATCCGTTCGTGGAGCATTTCAAGTTCGTCAAGCAGTTTGAAGATGACAATACCGTTGCTCGCCAAACCATGCCTTCCCCAGCGCAGACCCGTTTCGTGCTTACCGGCAACAAGAACGCCTACCCGTACGACGAGTTCTACAAAGATGACGACGAGCTGACCGCGGATATCGTGGCCGCATACCGTCAGGTCATTGCCGACCTGTATGCCGCCGGCTGCCGTAACGTGCAGTTCGATGACTGCACTTGGACTCGCCTGTGCGACAAGAGCGTGCGTGAGCGTCTCGGCTGGAGCGATGAGGATGCGGCCCGCCTGCAGCAGGAGAATCTTGACGTGATCAACGCAGTGATCGCAGACCAGCCTGATGATTTGGTGATCAACACCCATATCTGCCGTGGTAATTTCCATTCCACGTGGCTGTCGTCCGGCGGTTATGCTCCGGTCGCAGCCAAGCTGTTCGGCGAAGAGAACGTGGACGCCTACTATCTGGAGTTCGACGACGACCGTTCCGGTGACTTCGCGCCACTGGCTGAGGTTTCCGGCGATAAACAGGTTGTGCTTGGCCTCGTCACCTCCAAGAGACCGGAACTTGAAGATCCGGAAGTGATTAAGGCTCGCATCTCCGAAGCGGCCCAGCATGTGCCGCTCGACCGCTTATGCCTGTCCACCCAGTGCGGTTTTGCCTCCACTGAGGAAGGCAACAAGCTCACTGAGGAGCAGCAGTGGGCCAAGATCGCACTCGTAAGGTCCATCGCCGAAGAAGTCTGGGGCGAATAATCCAAGCCAATGCCCGGTACGACCAGCTTATGACATGGTCGTACCGGGCATTGTGTTATTCGATGATGTGAACGCGGAGCATTGGGCGAAACGTATAATACGGGACAGCAATCGTGAAATCATAACATCGCAGACAGGGAAAGCTATGAGAAAAGTGGCTTTTATTTGCATGCATAATTCATGCCGCAGCCAGATTGCCGAAGCGTTGGGAAAGCATCTACGCGGAACCGATTGTGATTTTTATTCCGCAGGTGTGGAAACCAAGCCGCAGATCAATCAGGATGCCGTACGACTCATGAAAGAGCTTTACGGCATCGACATGGAGAAAACGCAATACTCCAAGCTGATTTCGGATATTCCAAAACCTGACACCGCGATCTCCATGGGCTGCGACGTGGGATGTCCCTATATCGGCAAGGCTTTCGACGATAATTGGAATCTGCCAGATCCAACCGGGCACAACGATGAAGCTTTCATTGACGTCATCCGTCGCATCGAGGAAAACATCATGAAGCTCTAAAGGGTCTTGACCAGCATCCGTTCGAAGCCCACCAAGACCCTTCCAAAGCATTCTAGGTTAGCTTCTAGCACAATCAGCAGGCAGCTAAATTTTGCCAGCGTGATTTGGTAAGAACATTCACGTGCCCGACACGCACCTCGTGCATAAGAGGCACCGGTACCTCATCACACGTGTGATGATAGACAAAACCAACCTTCTCCTGCACCCGCTTCGACTTCAGATTGCCGTCATAATAGCCGCACCAAATCGCACTCATACCAAGATCAACAAAACCATGACGGATAACCTCCTTGGCTGCCTCCGGCATATAACCCCTCCCCCAGAAAGGCTTGCCCAGCCAGTAACCCAACTCACACTCATCATCACGATCCGTCATATCCGTATGACCATTAAGCTTTAACTCAATCGAACCAATGGGGTTATTGCTGCCGCGCTCGCAAATCGCGTAGCATTCCTTGCCATTGAGCACATGACGAATCGTATTGAGACTTTCTTCTTTCGATCGGTGTGCGGGCCAGCCCGCGATAGGCCCGATATCCGGATCTTTCGCATAGGAGTACAAGCTTTCCGCATCTGTTTCCGCCCAAGCCCTCAATGTCAGCCGTTCCGTTTCCAACATGTAGTCGACCTCTTTCACACGCAATGCATTGAACTGAAGTATAGATTAGCCTGCAAGGAGAGTTTGCTGTGAGTTGCGCGGCGGAGGCGTGACGCGGATGGAGGCGATACATGCGAAAGTGACGGCTGGCCTAACTCTCCTGTGGGCTTCGATGAAAGTTACGTCCAGTGCAGGGCGTAGATTCATAGCCAACACGTAAAGCAGGGGGGCTCCCCAACGGAGCTGAGATAGGCGAATGCCTGACCCTTTGAACCTGTTGGTTAACACCATCGTAGGGAGCGAAGAATGAGTGTCGTAGCGCACACGCATTGCCAGCGTCAATTGGCATCCGTAAAAGTCTGCGCAGCAGATGCGTCGACCAAACAGTCTGCATCGCGCAATCATCAATCGTAATTCCGTTTTCTATCCCGTATAACCGAGCATACGGGCGCGTCAGCATACCCATTGCCTGCGAAATCAAGTTTTCCCAACCCAAAACATCATAATCAAGGGGGAATCATGAGCAATTATCCATATGCGTCGATGCGAGACAGCTTCGACCTGAGCGCCTATTTTGTGGTAGGACCACAGGATTGCAAAGGCCGACCGATCACCGACGTCATCGATGACGCATTGCGCGGGGGCGCAAGCTTCATCCAACTGCGCGTCAAAGACGCTGACGCGAAGGATCTCACCGACATGGCGCGTGATATCGCGCAAATCATCGAAGACAACAATAAGTCGGATTCCGTGGCATTCGTGATCGACGACCGTGTGGACGTGGTCTGGCAGGCCCGCAGCAAAGGCATCAAGGTTGACGGCGTGCACATCGGACAGACCGATATGGAACCGCGCGAAGCCCGTGCACTGCTTGGCGAAGATGCCATCGTGGGCTTGTCCGCCGAAACGGAAAGCCTGGTCAAACTCATCAACGAATTGCCCGACGGCTGCATCGACTATATCGGTGCGGCACCACTGCATGTTTCCGTCACCAAGCCGGAAGCGTCCGTAGGCGGCAATGACGGTTCCGGTCGCACGCTTGACGAAGAGCAGATCAACACCATTTGTTCAGCCAGTGGTTTTCCGGTAGTGGTAGGCGGTGGCGTGACCGCAGATGATATGGAGATGCTGGCGCATTCAAAGGCGGCAGGCTGGTTCGTGGTGTCCGCGATTGCAGGAGCTGATGATCCGGAAGCTGCAACCCGCAATATGGTAGCGCGCTGGAAAGCCGTACGTGGCGACACGAAGCACGGGTACGCGCCGCGCGTGAAAGCCCAGAAAACAGCGGAAATCAACACTGACAACACAGCCGACGGCGCATCCGGCGAAAAGAAGTTCACCAATGCGAAGGAAGCCAAGGCCGCCTCCAAGCTTGCCAAGCAACAGCGCGTCGACATTGCCGCACGTGATTCCAAGCAGCGAGACAAAGCACATATTCGCAAAACCACGCCGGTGCATTTCGAAAACGAATTCGGTTCCTACGATCTGCAAGTGCCGTACACTGAAATCAAACTGTCTGACACTCCTGGCGTCGGACCGAACGCACCATTCAAGGATTACAACACCGAAGGTCCGAAATGCGATCCGAAGGAGGGTCTCGCTCCCCTACGTTTGGACTGGATTCTTGACCGTGGAGACGTCGAAGAATATGAAGGACGTCGCCGCAATTTGGAAGATGACGGCAAACGCGCCATCAAACGTGGCAAGGCTTCCAAGGAATGGCGTGGTCGCCAGCATAAGCCGATGAAGGCCAAGGATCATCCGGTGACGCAAATGTGGTACGCGCGCCACAACATCATCACGCCGGAAATGCGCTATGTGGCGGAGCGCGAGCATTGCAGCGTGGAATTGGTACGCAGCGAACTGGCCGCAGGGCGTGCGGTCATGCCTTGCAATATCAACCATCCCGAAGCTGAACCCATGATCATCGGCTCGAAGTTCCTCACCAAGCTCAACGCCAATATGGGCAATTCGGCGGTCACTTCGTCTATTGACGAGGAGGTGGAGAAGCTCACGTGGGCCACCAAGTGGGGTGCCGACACTGTGATGGATCTGTCTACCGGCAACGACATTCACACCACTCGTGAATGGATTCTGCGCAACTCCCCCGTGCCGATCGGCACCGTGCCAATGTATCAGGCGCTCGAAAAGGTGGAGGATGATGCGTCCAAGCTCAGCTGGGAACTGTTCCGCGACACAGTGATCGAACAGTGCGAGCAAGGCGTGGATTACATGACGATTCACGCCGGTGTGCTGCTGCGTTTCGTGCCGTTGACGGCGAATCGTATGACGGGCATCGTTTCGCGTGGCGGTTCGATCATGGCCGAATGGTGTTTGCAGCATCATCAGGAAAGCTTCCTGTATACGCATTTCGATGAGTTGTGTGAGATCTTCGCCAAGTACGATGTCGCATTCTCACTGGGTGATGGACTTCGTCCGGGATCGCTTGCCGATGCGAACGATGCGGCACAGTTCGCCGAACTGATGACTTTGGGCGAGCTTACGCAGCGCGCATGGGAACACGACGTGCAGGTGATGATCGAAGGACCCGGCCATATTCCGTTCGACACCGTGCGCATGAACATCGAGATGGAAAAGGCGATCTGCAAGGACGCGCCGTTCTATACGCTTGGACCGCTCACCACCGACACCGCTCCCGGCTACGACCACATCACGTCGGCGATCGGCGGTGTGGAAATCGCCCGCTATGGCACTGCCATGCTGTGTTATGTGACGCCGAAGGAACATCTTGGGCTGCCAAATAAGGACGATGTGAAGCAAGGTGTGATCGCATACAAGATCGCCTGCCATGCGGCTGATATCGCCAAGCATCATCCGCATGCCATCGACCGCGACAATGCCATGAGCAAGGCACGTTTCGAATTCCGTTGGCTTGACCAGTTCAACCTGAGCTACGATCCGGACACCGCCATCGCGTTCCATGATGATACTTTGCCGGCCGAGCCTGCGAAGATGGCGCATTTCTGTTCGATGTGCGGTCCGAAGTTCTGCTCCATGGCCATCAGCCAAAACATCCGCAAAAAATTCGGTAATGCCGAAGCACAGGAGAAGCTCGTCGCCGACGCGCAAACCATCGCTGCCGGCATGCAAGAGATGAGCGAGCGCTTCCGCGAGCAGGGCGGCCATCTGTACCAGTAGACCGAACTGTAGTAGGTTGTGACGAACGGGATTGTCTGGTGTGTAGAAAGCCGGGCAATCCCTTTTTGTCGCTTATGCCGATATGGAGCACTCCGATAGGGACAACTCTTTTGCTTGTGGGCCTGACCCGTCAAGCCGGTCCGCTCCCATTGGGCGAACACCTGACCGGTTTTGTCGAGCACGGTTTGTGGGGTTTCCAACTGTGTGCGATCCTCGTCAAGCTGCAATTGGTTTTTCACGTCCTTGATCTGCGCGATCGGCAGTCCACTATCCAGACAAGAGGGTATAAGCACTCCCCCACGGTCAGTACATGGCTCTAATCTGAATTTATGACTCTTCTTCAGCTGAAATATATTGTGAAAATCGTGGAATGCGGTTCCATGAACGAAGCCTCGCACGAGCTGTACGTGTCACAGCCCGCGTTGAGCTCGTCTGTGAAGGAACTCGAGAATGAGCTTGGCATCGAGATCTTCACCCGCTCGTCGCAAGGCATCGCCTTGACCGTGGACGGAGCGGAATTCCTCACCTACGCGCGCCAGGTGCTCGATCAGGCGTCGCTGCTCGAAGAACGTTACAAGAACGCGAAGCCACGCAAGCAGCTGTGTTCCGTGTCCACACAGCATTACATGTTCGCCGTCGAAGCGTTCGTGGAAATGATCAACTCCATCAAATCCGACGAATACGAGTTCACCATTCGTGAGACGCGCACCAAAGACATCATCAACCAAGTGGCGAACATGCTTTCCGAAATCGGCATCATCTACCTGTCCGATTTCAACAAAGACGTGATTGGCAAGATGTTGCGCGAAAAGCATTTGGAATTCCATCCACTGTTCCGTGCTCCGTTGCATGTGTTCATTTCACGCAACAATCCACTGGCCGGCAAGAAGAAAGTCACGATGGACGACTTGAAGCCGTTCCCGTTCATCCAGTACGAGCAGGGCGAGGAGGGCAGCTTCTTCTTCGCCGAAGAGGCGGTCTGGCCGGAATACTCCCCCAAGCAGATCAACGTGACCGACCGTGCGACGATTCTGAACTTCATCATCGGTCTGAACGGCTACACCGTGTGCACCGGCATCGACAACGGCGATCTCAACAATGAGAAAATCGTGACCGTGCCGCTTGACACCGATGAGACCATGCTGGTCGGCTGGATCACGAACGAGCGTGCGAAGCTGTCGAAGGCCGCGGAAAACTATTTGGAGAAGCTCAAGTCGGTGGTGGCCGACCATGGATACAACCTGATCGACTGAATGCACTCTGATATGAGATTGAAAAGTGCCTCGCACCGATGCTTTCGATTGGTGTGAGGCACTTTTCATATGTCAACTATAGGACCCGCCTATAGAATTCAGGCACCATACTGCTCCAGATAAGCGTCGGCAGCGGTCTTGATCTCGTCGGTCACATACGCGGTGCCGTCAGCGGTTTCGATATGCTGGCCGGCCTCGAAGATCTCGCGCACGTTGGCAATGGCGAATACCGGGAAGCCGAACTCTGCTTCGACGGCCTTCACCGCGGACGTGTCGGAATCCTTGGTCTTTTCCATACGATCCACGGAAAGCACCAAGCCGACGACCTCCACATCCGCTTCGGCCTTGAGCTTGGGAATGACCTCGCGTACTGCGGTGCCTGCGGTCATCACATCGTCGACGAGCAGTACCTTCATGCCGTCGGTCAGCTGGGTGCCGACCATCATGCCGCCGTCGCCATGATCCTTCTTCTCCTTGCGGTCGAAGGTGTAGCCGACTTCCATACCGTGGCCGGAAGTCAGAGCGATCGCGGTGGAGACGCCCAGCGGAATGCCCTTGTAGGCAGGACCGAAAATGGTGTCGATGTCGTTCGGCAGATTGCCTGCTTCGATTTCCGCCGCGATCTTCTCCGCATAGAATGCGCCGAGCGTGGCGATCTTACGTCCGTCGTTGAATGCGCCCGCATTGATGAAATACGGCGACTTACGACCGGACTTCAGCGTGAACTCGCCGAATTTCAGCGCCTGCGCTTCCAGCAGGAACTTGGTAAAACGGTGGTCGAGGGATTCAGTCATGTCATGCTCCTTTGATGAATGATCGAGGTCAACGCCAAGTTTCGCCCTTGGCGAGCTTGTCTGCGAGTTCGGGACGTGCGTCGAGCAGCTCGTCGAGTTCGCGGGCCACACGCAATGGCGCGGTCGGTTCGAACAGTGCGGCCGCACCGACTTCCACGGCGTTCGCTCCGGCATACAGGTATTCAAGCGCCTTCTCACCGGAATCGATGCCGCCGATGCCGATGATCGGAGTGTTCGGTAATGCGGAGCGGGTCTTCCACACGGCCACGAGTCCCATCGGCAGCACGGCCGGTCCGGAAACGCCGCCGGTCACATGGTCGATGATCGGTTCTCCAGTGCGAATGTTGATGCGCATGCCGAGCAGTGTGTTGATCATGCTCAGCGCGTCGGCGCCGCTTTCCACGGCCGCGCGGGCAGGAACGGTGATGTCGGTGACGTTCGGCGTGAGCTTGACAATCATCTTCTTGTCGGTGAGCTTGCGCAGGCGGGTGATCAGACGGCTCAACGCCACCGGATCAGTGCCGACGCTCATACCTCCGGCGGACACGTTCGGGCAGCTCACGTTGATTTCCAGCATGTCTGCCGGAGAATCGTTCAGCTTGGACACGACTTCGACATAGTCGTCGTCGCAGTGACCGGCCACATTGGCGATGACCGTGGCGTTGATGGCCTTGAGCTTGGGCAGGTCGTCTTCCAAATAATGGTCCACACCCGGGTTCTGCAGGCCGACCGCGTTGATGTTGCTGGATGGGCCTTCAGCGGTACGAATGCCGGGATTGCCTTCCCATGGCACCGGGGAGACGCCCTTGGTGGTGACCGCGCCCAGTTGGCTCACGTCGTAGAACCAGCGGACCGCCGCATACTGGAAGGTGCCGGAAGCCGTGGCGACCGGATTCTTCCACGGCACGCCCGCCACCTGCGTGGGATGCTTCCACTCGTACGAACCGTACAGGTTCTCATGCTGGGTATCGTCGATCATCTCATTCACCCCATCCCAAACGTTCGCGAGTAAAGACCGGACCATCGGAGCAGACCTTCAAACGTCCGTCCAACGTGTCGACCGTACACAGCACGCAAGTGCCATAGCCACAGCCCATGCGCTGTTCCAAGCTCAGCTGGCACGCCATGTCACGCTTCACGGCCCATGCGGCGACGGCCTTCATCATCGGCAGAGGACCGCAGGTCAGAATCACCGGTTTGAGTCCCGAATCCATCAACTCGCCTTCGATGCGGTCAAGCAAGGTGATCACGTTGCCTTCGCTCTCGTCGATGCTGTACACCTTGTCGGCATACTTGCCCGCATATTCGTCGCCGAAACGCACGTTGCGGTAGCCGAACACCGCGGTGCTGACCGCGCCTTCGATGCCGGCGATATGCTGTGCCGCATGCACGAGCGGAGGCACGCCAAGACCTCCTGCCACGAGCACATAATTGGCGGGCTCCTTGGTCTTGAACGAATTGCCGAGCGGGCCCATCACACGAATGGTGTCCCCAGCTTTCAATCCGGCAAATTCTGCGGTGCCCTTGCCTACCACGGCGAACATGAGGCTGACTTCGTCGCCGTTGGTTTCGCAAACGCCGAACGGACGCGGCATCAGCTTGCTTGGATCGTTGGAATATACGTCAACGAATTGTGCCGGCTTTGCATGGCTGGCGATGTATTCGTCACGGAACGTCAAACGGTACACGCCGTCAGTCAGTTCCTGATTGTCAACGACCTCGACTTCATGCCGGCTCGGGAAAAAGCCTGCCGCAGTCGCTTCGGCAACGGTCGGAACGAACGTTGTTGCGGTGGTCATGAACTCCCTCTCTGTTACGTTCGATGGTTTGGTGGTTGTTTTTCTTTCAGATTGAACAGTTGGCCAGTCGGCAGGTTACGGCAAGACCGCACGCAGATTGTCACGCATATCTTTGGCTGCCTCACGGGCTGATTCCGCAACCAGATCCAGAGCATCGTCGGCGCTCATGGATTCAGAATACTTGCCGGACTTTTTCCATGCACCGATAACGCCACGTGACGAGTTGACAAGCGCACCCATGCCGTCACGGTCGAACATGCCGGCCACGCCTTGCGCGGTGCCGCCTTGAGCGCCGTATCCCGGTACAAGGAAGAACGTGTGCGGCATGCGTGCGCGCAATGCCTTGCCTTCCTCTGGGTGCGTGGCTCCGACCACTGCGCCTACACGTGAATAGCCGTTCTTGCCGATGGTTTCGGCGCCCCAGCCTTCCACCAGATCGGCGACATGCTCGTATACGCGTTCACCGGAGGCGAGTTCGAGTTCCTGCAGTTCACTGCTAGACGGATTGGAGGTGCGTACAAGCACGAAAATGTCTTTGTCGTTGGCGGTGGCGGCGTCGACGAACGGTGTGATGCCATCGGTGCCGAGGTATGGGTTCACGGTCACCGCATCCTCATGCCATGGATCATAGGCGGTGTCGTCCAATCCTATACCGCTGAGGTGATGAGCATATGCAGCCGCGGTAGAGCCGATGTCTCCGCGCTTGACGTCGCCGAGCACGTACAGGCCCTGCTGCTTGGCGTATTCGCAGGTCATGGTGTAGGCGTCGATGCCTGCCGGACCGAGCGTCTCATACATGGCGATCTGCGGTTTGACCGCAGGCACGATGTCTGCGACGGCGTCGATGATGGCGCGGTTGAATTCGAAGAAGGCCACGGAAAGCTGCATGGACGGCGCTTCCGCCGGATCTTCAACCTGTTCGCTGATTTCCTCGGCAAAGCCGGCCACGATTTGCGCTGGCACGAGCGCTTCGGTCGGGTCAAGTCCCACAACGCTCGGATTCTGCTTGGCTTCGATTGCTTCGATCAGGCGATCCATCAATCCTCCTTGTTGATACGGCTGAAGACTAGTTTCGAGCCGATGATGGTGGCGAGCGGACGGCCGGTGACCTGCCATCCACCAAACGGGGTGTTACGAGCCGAGGAATGGAATCGTTCAGGATTCACGGTCCATGCCTCGTCGGTGTTGAGCACTACCAGATCCGCGCGGTCTTCTGCAGGAACCTTGACGAGGTCCAGCACGCGTTTGGTGTCGTCGTCTCCGGGGACGGCGTCTGCGTATTCGTCAAGCAACGCTGTGACGTCGGCCTTGCTGTGGCCCATAAGTTCGGCTGGCGCAGTCGACATGAGTTCAATCAGGCGTTCGTCGGAGATAAAGCCGCCGTCCACAAGAATCTTGTGGCATACGCCATACGCGCATTCAAGACCAATGATGCCGTTCGGAGCATCGAGGAAACCAAGGTCCTTCTCTTCCATGGTATGCGGTGCATGGTCGGTGGCCAGCAGATCGACGGTGCCGTCAGCTACGGCTGCGATGGTTGCCTTGCGATCCTCTTCGGAGCGCAACGGCGGATTCATCTTGGCGAGAGTGCCGTATTTCAGCAATGCTTCATCGCACAACGCAACGTAGTGCGGTGCAGTTTCGCACGTGATCGGTAAGCCTTCAGCTTTGGCCTTGCGAATCGCGTCGAAAGAAATCGCAGTGCTGACATGCTGGAAGTGCACATGCACGCCGGTTTTGCGCGCCATCTCGATATCGCGTTCGACGATTTTCAGTTCGGTATCTTCGGGAATGCCGGGTACGCCCAGTTCTCGTGATACGGGACCTTCATTGACCGCCCCGGTGTCGTGGTGTTCGCAATGCTCGATCAGGTATAAGCCTGATTTCTTGACGTTGTCGAACACTTGGTCGAGGATTTCCGGTGTTACCGCGGAACCGTCATCGCTGATGGCGGTCACCGGGTGGCACAGCTGGTAGGCGTCCTTGTTGTCGTCATCGTGTTCAGGCAGGTAGCCGATCCAGTCGGCCACGTCGGTTGCTTCCTTGCCTGCACGCCCTTTGGAAGCGCATACGCACAGGTCATAACGCACCGGCAAGGTCACATCATGGGCTTGTTCGTAATGCTGCAAATAGTCGATGACCGTGTCGAAACCGGCGTCGAGCACTTCACTGGCGCCCGGTTCCCCTGCCGTCACCTTCACGCCATCCATGGCGGGAACGGTGTTCGGCATGATGAGCACGTTCGTGTACCCGCCAGAGGCGGCAGCCGCGCAACCGGAAACCATGGATTCCTTGTAGGTCTGGCCCGGATCGCGGAAGTGGACGTGGGGATCTTCGAATCCCGGGGCGATGGTCATGGCCGAAGCGTCCACCGTTTCATCAGCGTCGGATGGGACGATCAGGTCGATGACTTCGCCGGTGTTCCAAACCTTGATGTCGTGAAGGGTGAGGGTCATGGGTCAGAACTTCGCTTCCTCGTCGCAGTAGTCGCAGCGGTATTCCTGACGGTCGGAATGCACCAGGTGGAACATCTGTACGGCCGGCTCGGTGGTAGTCACGCAGCGCGGGTTCACGCATTTGATGATATTGACCACATGTTCCGGCAGTGTAGGCTGCTTTTTCTCTACGATTTTACCGCCGCGCACAATGCCGACGGTTGCGGTGCGTGCCACAAGGCCGAGCACGTCAAGGTCGATGGTTTCGGCTTCCTCTTCGCTTTCGATTTTGATGATGTCTTTGGTGCCGAACATGTGGCTGTCGGTGTTCATGATCAGCGCGAGCTTGGTCTTAGCCGGATCAATTTTCAGGTATTCGAGCACCTTGAGCGCGGTGCCAGCAGGCACATGGTCGATGATGATGCCGTTCTGAATGCTGGTGACTTCCATCAGGCTGCAACCTCCTTGGATTCAAGCGGTTCATATCCCGGCAGTTCGTCTCCGACCACCGAGCTTTCCAATGCCATGCGCATAAGCATGCCGTTCTTGACCTGTTCGAAGTAGGCGGCGCGTGGGTCGTCATCCACTTCGACGGCGATTTCGTTGACTCGCGGCAGCGGGTGCAGCACGGCCATGTCTTTCTTGGCGTAAGCCATCTTGGCTTCGTCGAGAATGTAGGTGTCGCGCAGTCGCAGATAGTCGTCTTCGTTGAAGAAGCGTTCCTTCTGCACTCGGGTCATGTACAGCACGTCGAGATCGCCGATCACGGAAACGAGATCCTTGACTTCCGTGTAGGAGCAGGAGTCGGTGGCGTTGATGCGGTCGAGCACATACTGCGGGGTCTTGAGCTCATCCGGGCTGATCAGCACGAAGTTCACATTGCCGAAACGGCACAGGGTTTCGATCAGGGAATGCACGGTGCGCCCGAAAGTCAGATCGCCGCACAGTCCGACAGTCAGATTGTTCACGCGACCGAAGCGCGACTGCATCGTCGCAAGATCTGCCAGAGTCTGCGTGGGGTGCATATGTCCACCATCGCCGGCGTTGATGACCGGCACGGAGGCTGCACGGGACGCCACGAGCGCGGCGCCTTCCTTCGGGTGGCGGATCGCCACCACGTCCACGTAGTTGGACACGGTTTTCAGGGTGTCCGAAATGGTTTCGCCCTTGGTCACGGAAGCGAGCTGGGCGCCGGCGAAGCCGATCACCTTGCCGCCGAGTCGGAGCATGGCGGTTTCAAAGCTCAGACGCGTACGGGTGCTGGGCTCATAAAATAAAGTGGCGAGCACCCTGCCGTCGCAGGTGTGCGCCACTTCTTTACGATGAGAATCAATGTACTGCGCCTTGTGGAGTAATTCCTGAATCTGGCGAATGGAAAGATCATCCAATGTGATGACGCTTTTCCCGACCATCGGCGTTTCAACCGCCTGTTCGAGTACTGAAGACAACGGCTCACCTTTCATGCAACTTGTGGTTGAAGGTGGCCACTCGAAGTGACCTAGCCAACTATAGCCTGAAATGCAGACCCTGCCAGTTCACCGCGTGTTCACAAGTATTCGTGGCGCAACCTCCATCCTTCCATGCACGAAACCCTGAATCAGCATAACCGTCAGAGCCGTATAACTTCGGTCCGACGGCCACACCATGCTCCTAGCCGTTCAAATGGCACGACTCACGAACGACCGTAGAACAGGCGTTCCGTTACGTCACGGGCTTTGCGTATCACGGCGAGCAGGTCGTTTTCGAAATGTTGGCCGCGATTCGCATCGTAACCGAGATACACGGCGATGCCTCCCAGCGAATATGAATCGTCCGGCAAAATATCAGCCTGATTGACGCGTCCGCTCCACAGATAACTGCCGTTGCGCGCGGCCGTGCACATACGCCATGCCTTACGCAACACCACAGCATCGCCAGCGGAAATCAGCTTGCGATGTTCCAACTCGTTCAATGCCTGCAACGTACCGTTGACACGCAAGTTGGCATTGTCTCCCGCATGCTGCAATTGCAGCAACTGGATCGTCCACTCAACGTCAGACAGTCCGCCCTTGCCGAGCTTCAGATGGCGATCCCTACGTACTCCGCGCGGCAGACGTTCAGCTTCCATACGTGCCTTGAGTTTGCGGATTTCGGCGATCTGCGTTTCCGTAAGATCGATTTTCGGATAACGCAACGGGTCGGCGATGTTCATGAGGAAATCCTCGGCAAGAGACGCGTCGCCTGCCGCATATCGTGCGCGTAATAGCGCCTGATGCTCCCATGTGCTTGCCCAGGATCGATAGTATTCCTCGCAGGATGCGTAGGAACGTACGAGCGGTCCGTTTTTGCCTTCAGGCCTAAGATCCATGTCAAGTTCGATTTTTGGTTCGAATGTGGTTGGACCTTGCAGGATCGCACGTAGGTCTTCCTGCACTTTTCGTGCGAAAAGGTTGGCTTGGTCGTCATCGGCACCTTCGGCCGGCCTGTAGATGATGATCACGTCAGCATCAGAGCTGAAGTTCACTTCCCTACCGCCGTACCGTCCCATGCCGATGATGGCGATCGCCGCCGGAGCTTCGTCGATCTGTATGTCGTTGATGCGATGCTGGATGGCCCACTGCAGCGATGCTTCGATGGCCGCGTCGTATACGTCGGTCATGCCGGCGAGCGATGCTTCATCGTCGATCACGCCACTCATCCAAGCGAGACCGATGCGTTCGATTTCGTGTCTGCGCATGGCTCGGATGGAGTTGGCGAAATCGTTGATGTTGCCGGCATTGCGTTCAAGCGTCGCCTTGGTTTGAATGTCGAGGCTTTCTCGCGAACGTGGTTGCAAAGAGTCGTCGTTGCCGAGCCATGTGACTGATTCGACGGATTTGTTGAGTGCGTCGCCGAGGAATCGTGAGTTGGATAGTACGTGGCATAGGCGTTGTGCCGCGGATGGTGAATCGCGTAGGAATCCGAGGTATCCGCTTTCGGAGCCGAAGTTTTCTTCAAGTTTGCGCCAGTTAAGCAGTCCCATGTCGGGATTCTGCCCTTCGCCGAGCCATTGCAGTACTGCGGGGAGCAGGATGCGGTTGATTTTTGCCGCACGGGAGATGCCTGCGGTGAGCGCGGTGACGTGCCGCATGGCCGCGTCGGCATCGGCGAATCCGATGGATTCGAATCGTTCCTGCGTGGCTTTCGTGGAGAGTTCCACCTGTTCGTCGTCGAGTCCCGCGTTGATGGGCAGCATGGGCCGGTAATAGATGTCCATGTGCAGGTGACGCACCTCACGACGTGTCTCATCGTATTTGTTGACGAGTTCTTCGGGATGCATGTGAAATGCGCGCGCGAGTCGACGTAGTTCGGGATTTTGGTTCAGCTCGTCGATGGTGATGTCTCGTTTGCGTTCAAGACCGCCAGCGTTGGCTTTGCCGAGGTCTGGGAACAGGTGGGTGCGTTTGAGCGCCCACATTTGCTGGCGGTGTTCCATCACACGTTCGAATCGGTAGTCCCATGAAAGTTTCTTGGCTTGTTTGCGTGAGACGTACCCGCCTTCGGCCAAGGCCTGCAGGGATTCGAGTGTGGAGCTGGTACGCAATGCTTCGTCGGAGCGGCCGTGCACGAGTTGGAGCATCTGCACGGTGAATTCGACGTCGCGCAAGCCTCCCCTGCCGAGTTTGATTTCGCGGTCTTTCAGCGGGTTGGGAATAAGGTCTTCGACACGTTTGCGCATCTGCTGGCAGTCATAGACGAAGTTGTCTCGCTTGGAAGCTGTCCAAACGAACGGTCGGGTCATATCCATATACGCTTGTCCGAGGTCGGTGTCGCCGGCTACCGGGCGGGCTTTGAGCAGGGCCTGGAATTCCCAGTTTTCCGCCCATTGCTCGTAATAGGCTTCGTGGGATTCGAGTCTGCGTACCAGCGGACCGTCCTTGCCTTCGGGGCGTAGTCCACCGTCGATCTGCCAGAGTGTCGGTTCTGCGACGCCCATGATGACGGATTGGCATACACGCTGCAGCGTGGTGGCTATTTTGGTGCCGATTCGGCTGAGTGCCATGCCGTTGGTGTCCATGTCGGCGGGTTCCACCACGTAGATCAGGTCCACGTCGGATACATAGTTGAGCTCCTGTGCGCCCAGTTTGCCCATGCCGATGATGGCGAAACGCACATGTTCGCTGCCGTCCACTTCATGGCGTGCGATGGCGAGCGCGCCTTCAAGCGCCGCGTCCGCAAGGTCGGAAAGTTCGGTGCTGATGCGCGGTTGGATTTCGATGGGATCGTTCGCCGTGGCGTCTTGCGCCATGATTGCGGCGAGTTGTTTGCGATAGGTTTTACGTAGCGCCGTCGCAGCTTCGGCAAGTGGCAGGCTTGCGGTCGGCATGGCATGGTCATTGGGATCAGCACCTACCGATTTGAGCACATGCGCTTTGCGCTGTTCGTGATTGTAGAGATGGCTTTCACAGGCATCATTGGCTGCGGCTTCCACGAGTTCCGGGCGGAATCGCATAAGCTTGCCCATTT
>OGYN01000531.1_pt1 | contig 35567 bp, 28 predicted proteins | sample 1576551 | NCBI WGS metagenome assembly OGYN01 (sample SAMEA3541589, study PRJEB24748) | human gut metagenome | biome: human gut; feature: human-associated habitat; material: faeces | place: China | collected 2012 | reverse complement strand
ACAGCCAGCAGAAATCAGGATAAATCCCAAGCGTGAAGAGAAGCTCTCACGGTCCATAATACATATCGTCTCCCTTACTAATACAATAATAGTATATAGTATAAGCTATTATCCTGTTTTTAGCAAGCTAAAGAGAAATAAATGCTCTCGCAGGCTGCAGTAACGGCGAATTTGATATAGGTCTATCGGGAATATTAAATATAACAAATCGTTATAACATTTAACTTGACTATCGGCAGTACCTATTTTATAATAGCCTCACACACAGAGATGGGTTTTGTGTGTAGAGGAGAATTAAAATGCAGAAAAAGTATCTTATTATTTTGAGTACTGTCGTTTTATCTTTATGCGGTGCTGCCAGCCTGGTTTACTATGATGCTCTTTTGAGAGCCTAGCTAAATTTAAGCGGCGGCAATTTACATCCGGCAATCGCAGCTGCATGACATTAGCAGAAATATACAATGTCTGCAGGATTACCCCACCCGGATGCCAAAAATAATTACAAGGCGTAAGCAACGGAGCTTACGTCTTTTTTTCTGCCCGCAAACGCTTGCGGGTGTGTTGCATATAATTATAGCAAGGAATTTTCTTCGCACGGAGTTTGGCAACATGATATAATATAATTAATATAGACTGTCTGTTATTAGCTTGTTAAAAGTAAATATAGTATAGATTAAAAGAATACGCATTGACACTCTGGTTTAAACGAAGGAGGGATGAAGCAATGCTGTTAGGTATTGATGTAGGCGGAACCTTTACGGATGCCGTGGTGCTGCGGCAGGGCGAGGTGGTGGCGCAGGCCAAGCGTGCGACAACGCATGACGATGTGCTGCAGTGCGTGCTGGCGGCGCTGGATGCGGTGCTGCAGCCGGGAATGGCGCAGGAGCTGGAGCGTGTGGTAATATCCAGCACTATTGTGACCAACGCTTTGACCGAGGGCAGCCTGCCGCCGGCGTTTTTGGTAATTATCGCCGGACCGGGCATGAACGTCAAGGGACATCTGCCGGTGACGCCGTACTATCTGTCGGGTTATGTGGACCATCGCGGCAAGATTACGGCTAATATCGATTGGAGCAGGCATCAGGAGCTGTTGCGGCGCAAGGGCAGCGGTGTGTGTGCGGTGAGCGGCAAGTTTTCCGTGCGTAACCCGCAGCTGGAATATCAGGCGGAGCATGAGCTGAAAAAATGCGGCTACAGCAAGGTGTTTTTGGGCAGCGAGCTGAGCGGTGAGCTGAATTTTGTGCGCCGCAGCAATTCGGCGTATTTTTCCGCGCAGGTTTATGAGCTTTTCACCCGCTTCTGCAAGCGCGTGGAACGTGCTCTGGCAGAGCGCGGCATCCGCGCTCCGGTGCATATCTTGAAGGCGGACGGCGGTACGCTGCCGCTAGAAGCAGCCTTGCAGCAGCCGGTGGAGGCTGTGTTTACCGGTCCTGCTGCTTCCGTACTGGGCATAGAGGCGCTTTGTGCTCCCGCAGTGAACAGCATCTCGCTGGATGTGGGCGGCACTACTACCGACATTGCCTTCTGGGAGAACGGCCTGCCGCTGATGGCCCGCAAGGGTGCAACGGTTGCCGGTTATCCTACGGCGGTGCGTGCCTTTCATATGCGTAGCATCGGCATCGGCGGCGACAGCAGGCTGCATAAGACGGAAAACGGTTATGTTGTCGGTCCCGAACGCGAAGGTCCCGCTGCTGCTGTCGGCGGCAGCATAGCGACGCTGAGCGATGCGCTGATTACGGCGGGTTATGTGCATTTCGGTGACGAAGAGCGGGCACAGGCGGCGATTGCCGCTTTGGGCGGCGAACCGCAGACAGAAGCACGCAAGATTGTGGCTGCTGCCGTTGAGCAGATTAAGACGACGATTCGGGAAATGCTGGACGAATGGGCCAAGCAGCCCGTGTATACGGTTAACGATGTTATCAAGGGCACGGAATTCATCCCGCAGCAGCTGATTGGCGTTGGCGGTGGCGCACCGGGCTTAATCAGGGCGCTGGGCGAGGCTATGGCGCTGCCGGTGGATATTCCTGCCGGAGCGATGGTGGCGAACGCTATAGGTGCAGCGGTGGCAAGGCCGACGCTGAGCGCAGGACTGCGTGCGGACACTACCGACGGCTATTACATTATTCCTGAGGGCGGAAAACGCGAAAGCCTGCCGCGACGCTTCAATAAGCAGGCGGCGGAGGAGCTGCTGGCAAGCTGGCTGCGGGAGCAGACGGCGCAGTGGCAGCTGCCCGACCAGGAAACGGAGCTTATCAGCTACGAGCATTTTCATACAGTACACGGCTATTACGAAACCGGCGATATTTATAGCCTGCGCATGCAGCTGAAGCCGGGAATTCTCTATAAGGTTAGCGGCAGGGAGGTGAGCTTCTGATGGCAAAGAATACCTTGGGATTAGTATTTTTCCCTGCGTTTGACTGGATGATCAGCCCCGGTCACCCCGAACGGCAGGAGCGCTTATTATATACACGCGACCAGCTGGAGGAGGAGGGCCTCTTTGACTGCGAGGAGATTAAGGAATATCGCCCGCGTCTTGCTGAAATCGAGGATTTGCAGCGTGCGCATGTAGGCGTGCCGGCGATTGCACGTCTGATTACGCCGGCGCATCTGACCTCTGCGGGAGGCTGCCTGGTGGCGGCCGATGCCGTAATGCAGCGGGAGATACAGCGTGCCTTTGCTCTCGTGCGTCCGCCGGGACACCACGCTATGCGTGTAGTACACGGAATCCGTGGTTTTTGTACTATTAATATTGAAGCAATAATGGTAGAATATTTACGTAGCAGGTATAATATCCGTAGGATTGCTGTTGTGGATACCGACGTGCATCACGGCGACGGCTCGCAGGACGTGTTCTACCACGATCCCGATACGCTGTATATCTCCTTCCATCAGGACGGGCGCACCTTGTATCCGGGCACAGGCTTTCCTAATGAAGCAGGCAGTCCTGCGGCCTGGGGCACGAATATTAATCTACCCTTGCTGCCGGGAACAGGCGATGAAGGACTGCACCGCCTGTACGATGGCTTAATCACGCATATACTGGAGGACTTTCAGCCGGAGCTGATTATCAACAGCGCCGGGCAGGATAACCATTTCAGCGACCCGCTGGCTTCCATGCAGGTGACAGCACAGGGCTATGCGCGTCTGGCGGATAAGCTGCAGGCTGATATTGCGGTGCTGGAGGGAGGTTATTCGATTGAAAGCGCCCTGCCTTATGTCAACACCGGCATTATTCTGGCGATGGCAGGCATGGATTACAGCAAGGTGGTGGAGCCTGATCTGCGCGGACTGCGCCCGCAGGATGAGCGCTGCAATAAGCGCGTAGACCAGCTTATTGCCGAGGTAGGCGATTTGTACTTCAACCGTGAGCGCACGAGCAAGGAATTGCTGGCGAAATGCGGCAATACCTGGCAGCGCAGCAAGCATATCTACTACGATGAGGAGGGTATCCGCGAGGAGCAGGTGGAAAGCGTGCATTATTGCGAACGCAAGGCCTGCCGCGGTTATTTTACCCTGCAGACGGCGGCCGAAGGGACGCGCTTTGGCGACCAGAGCGCTTTCATTACCTGCCTGACGCGCGAAATCTGTCCGCATTGCCGGCAAAAGGCCTACGATGCAGCGCTGGCAGAAAAGAAGCGCGGCCGCTGGCAGTATGTGCTTGTGCAGGACATTGCCACAGGCACAGTAGAAAATCTATAAATAATAAGCATTAGTACGCTGCCGAATAAATATGCGTCCTAAGCTGAGAATCGAGGTTAAATAATGATTAATGAATTAGTTGTAGCTACCCATAATCAGGGCAAGGTGGAAGAGTTTAAGGTTTTAATGAAGGATTTGCCGATTGAAATCAAATATCTGGCAGATTTCGAAGCAGTGGAAGCACCGGCGGAAACAGGCCGCACCTTTGCTGCCAATGCCCGCCAAAAGGCTACCTATTATGCAAAGAAGCTGGGTAAGCCCTGCATCGCCGATGATTCCGGCCTGGAGGTTCAGGCGCTGGACGGTGCTCCCGGTGTGCGCAGTGCGCGCTATGCCGGCGAAAAGGCCAGCGACGAGGACAACAACAACCTGTTGCTGCACAACATGAAGTTTCAGGTTAAGCGTACCTGCCGCTTCCGCTGTGCGCTGTGCGTAGCACAACCCGACGGTAAGGTGCTCAACGAGGTAGACGGCATCTGCGACGGTATGCTGCTGCATGAGCCTTTGGGTGAAAACGGCTTCGGTTATGATCCGCTGTTCTGGTCTACCGAGCTGCATAAGGGTATGGCAGAGGCTTCCATGCAGGAGAAAAACAAAATCAGCCATCGCGGTAAGGCAATCCGTAAGCTGGTTGCTATCTGGAGCAAAAAGAAATGAGAATAGGCATTACGGGTGATACGCATGGCAGTGCGCAGGCGATTCGCCGCATTCTGCAGCAGACACCGCCTATCGAGCTGTGGCTGCATACAGGCGATTATGCGGCCGATGCCAACCGCCTGCATGATGCGACAGGCATCAAAACTGTGCGTGTTCGCGGCAACTGTGATTTATTGGATGACGGCAGTAAATTTGACGAGTATCTGGAAATAGAAGGATATAAAATCTGGCTGACGCACGGACACAGATATATAGAAAGAAATGTGCCGGCTGATTTGGGATATTGGGCCAAGCAGCTGGGGCAGGATATCGTGGTGTTCGGTCATACGCATGTGCCGATGGCCGAGTATTATGCGGAAACGCTGCTGGTGAACCCCGGCAGTCCGTCCCGTCCCCGCGGCGGCTCGGAACCTTGCTTTGCGGTGCTTACACTGCAGGCGGGGCAGACGCCGCAGGTGGAATTCTTCAAGGTCTGATTCTTTGGTTAAGAAAATTTTGCGCAGTAAGCAAAAATCTTTTGACAATTCCTTAAAATGATGTAGATTACACAGAAAACATCTTGCAAAACAGGGTAGTTTAATATACAATAAGTGTATACTATTTGTTGGACGGAGCTAATGATTTTTTAGACAGCTTACGTCGGGAAATCTTGGGAGGAAAAAAAGATGACAATGACTCTGCGTGAAGAAGCTCTTAAATTACATATGGACAATAACGGCAAAATTGCTGTAGTAAGCAAGGTGCCTATTGCAACCCGTCATGATTTGGCTATTGCCTATACCCCGGGTGTAGCTGAACCCTGCAAGGATATCAAGGAGGACAAAAACCTCTCCTTCGAATATACCTGCCGTGGCAACATGGTTGCTATTATTACCGACGGTACCCGTGTACTCGGCTTGGGCGACATCGGTCCCGAGGCTGCTATGCCGGTAATGGAAGGCAAGGCTGCACTGTTCAAAACCTTCGGTGATGTTGACGCTGTGCCTGTTTGCCTCGATACCAAGGATCCGGACGAATTCATCCGCACCGTTAAGCTGCTGCAGCCTAACTATGCAGGCGTAAACCTGGAGGATATTTCCTCTCCCAAATGCTATGAAATCGAAGATAAGCTGAAAGAAATCTGCGATATTCCTGTATTCCACGATGATCAGCATGGTACCGCTATTGCCTGCCTGTCTGCTGTACTGGGCGCACTGCGCTTTGTAAAAAAAGACATTGCTACCGCTAAATTCGTTGTCAACGGCTGCGGTGCTGCCGGCAGTGCTATCGGCCGTCTGCTGGTAAACATGGGCGCACAGAATGTAATCATGGTTGACCGCTTCGGCGCTCTGTATGAAGGCATCGACGCTAAGCTGGACCGCATCCAGAGCTATCTGGCTACCGTAACCAATAAGGAGCATAAGCAGGGGACTCTTGCTGATGTTGCCAAGGGCGCGGACGTTATGATCGGTGCTTCCGCTCCGAACGTATTCACCAAAGAAATTATGCAAAGCATGGCTGACAAGGCTATTGTTTTTGCTTTGGCTAACCCTGTTCCGGAAACCAGCTATGATGCTGCTAAGGAAGCAGGCGTTGCTGTTGCCGGCACCGGCCGCAGCGACAGACCGAACCAGGTAAACAACGTAACCGTATTCCCGGGCGTATTCCGCGGTGCTATTGATGTACGCGCACGCGCTATCACCGAGGAGATGAAGGTTGCTGCTGTTTATGCTATTGCCGACCTGATTGATGAAAAAGACCTGCGTGAGGACTATGTAGTACCTGACGCTTTTGACCCGCGTGTTGCTCCGGCGGTTGCTGCCGCTGTTGCAAAGGTTGCTATTGAAAAGGGCCTGGCACGCAAAATTGTAGATCCTGAGGTTGTAAGAGCCAATACTGCTAAACGCATCGGCCGTTAAGCCGCAGTATCAAAAATATTATTCTCACAATGACAATGTGAGCTTAGGAGGATGAAAACATGAGAGAAATAAAGGTTAGTGAAGTCACTGATGTTATTGCCAAGCTGTGCATGGATTCCTGCTACTATCTCCCGCAGGAGATGATGGACAAGATCAGAAATGCCGCTGTTGAAGAAGAATCTCCTTTGGGCAGGGAAATCCTTGCTACCTTGATTGAGAACTTCGAGCTGGCTAAGAAAAAGGCTGTTCCTCTGTGTCAGGATACCGGTCTGACCGTTGTATTTCTGGAAATCGGCCAGGAAGTGCATTTCGTTGACGGCGATTTGTATACTGCCATTCATGCAGGCGTAGCAAAGGGCTACACTGAAGGCTATCTGCGTAAATCCTCTGTAGGCGATCCGGTATTTGATCGTAAAAATTCCGGTGATAATACTCCGGCAATCATCCACACCAAGATTGTTCCCGGTGAAAAGGTTAAAATTATCGTTTGCCCCAAAGGCTGCGGCAGCGAAAACATGGGCGCTTTGAAGATGCTGAAGCCGGCAGACGGTGTTGAAGGCATCAAAAAATTTGTTGTTGATACCGTGCGTGCTGCAGGCCCGAACCCCTGCCCGCCGATTACCGTCGGCGTAGGCATCGGCGGCAACATGGAGCGCGCCGCTATTCTGGCTAAATACGCGCTGACCCGTACCGTAGGCGAGCACAACAAGGATGAGCGCTATGCGGCACTGGAGGACGAGCTGCTGGAGCTGGTAAATAAGACCGGCGTTGGTCCTTCCGGCTTAGGCGGCAGCACTACCGCTCTGGCTGTAAATGTTGAATTTACCCATACCCATATCGGTGGTATGCCCTGCGCTGTAAACCTGAACTGCCACCAGGCACGCAAGGCTGAAGCAGAAATTTAAAGGAGGCGCCTGAAGATGAGTGAAGAAGCTGTAATCAAATATATCAATGCTCCGCTGACCGAAGAAACTGTCAAAGACCTGCATGCAGGCGACGTTGTACGCATCAGCGGTTATATCTACACTGCACGCGACGCTGCTCACAAGCGTTTGTATGAAGCGCTGGAGCGCGGCGAAAAGCTGCCTTTGGACCTGACCAATAATGTTATTTATTACGTTGGTCCTACTCCTGCCAAACCGGGCGAGGTTGTCGGCAGTGCCGGCCCCACCACCAGCGGCCGTATGGACAAATACACTCCGACTATGATCGAGCAGGGCATGCGCGGCATGATCGGCAAAGGTCTGCGCAGCCAGGAGGTTATTGATGCCTGCGCGAAGCATGGCGCTGTTTATTTCGTTGCTGTAGGCGGTGCTGCTGCTGTTATCACCCAATCCATCAAGAGCGAAACCATGATTGCTTACGAGGACCTGGGACCGGAAGCTATCCGCAGATACGAGGTTAAGGATTTCCCGGCTATCGTCTGCATCGACAGCGAGGGTAATGACTTCTATAAAGTTGGTATTGCTAAGTACAGAAAAGAGTAACATTGTTAACAGATTGAGGGCAGGATTTTCTGCCCTTAATTTTTTTTGCGATTAATGTTGACAAAGACACTAGGATAATATATTATTACTCACATCTTAATAACACGCTCTTATCAAGAGTGGCGGAGGGAACAGGCCCGATGATGCCCGGCAACCAGACAAATGTTATGGTGCTACATCCTGCAAGTGTAATCTTGAAAGATGAGAGGAAGACCGGCTCCTTCCTCAGAAGGAGTTTTTTTCTTAGGCGGATGTTTTGCAAGACGTGTTAAATAAAGAAAGGGAGTAAGAAAAGATGAAAAAATTATTAGTTGCATTACTGGCATTAGTAAGCCTGGCAGTTGTTGCTGCAGGCTGCGGCGGCGGAGACAAAAAGGCAGACAACGGTGCTGACAAAAAGGTAACCCTTAAGGTTGGTGCTACCGCTGTACCGCACGCTGAAATCCTGAACCAGATTAAAGGCACTCTGGCTAAAGAGGGCGTAGACCTGCAGATTATCGAATTCAGCGATTATGTAAAACCGAATCTGGCTTTGAACGACAAGGAGCTGGATGCCAACTTCTTCCAGCATGAGCCTTATCTGGATACCTTCGTTTCCGAGCGCAAGATGAATCTTGTATCCGCAGGCAAGGTACATATCGAGCCGATGGGCATTTATTCCAAGAAAATCAAATCTCTGAATGATATTCCCGAAGGCGCTAAAATCGCTATTCCGAATGACCCGTCCAACGGCGGCCGTGCGCTGGCTCTGCTGCAAAGCGCTAAGCTGCTTAAGCTGAAGGATGGCGTTGGCGTTAAGGCTACCGTAGGCGATATCGTTGGCAACGACAAGAAGCTGAAGATTGTGGAAATCGAAGCTGCTCTGCTGCCGCGTTCCATGGATGATACCGATTTGTCCGTTATCAACTCTAACTTCGCTATGGAAGCTAAGCTGAATCCAGTTAAGGATTCTCTGTTCACCGAGCCGAAGGAATCTCCGTATGCTAACATCGTAGCTGTCCGCAAGGGCGACGAAAACCGTCCGGAAATCCAGAAGCTGATGAATGCTCTGCGTTCTCCCGAAGTTAAGAAGTTCATTGACGAAAAATACAAAGGTGCTGTTGTTGCAGCGTTCTAAGCAAAGCAAAACTGCTGTCGCATGTCAAAGTGCGACAGCTTTTTTATATAGCAAAATTTTGTTGCCGATGCAGGTGTAATAATGATACAATTATAAAAAAAGACGGGATGCGTGTAGAACGTTTTACTGCTGCGGAAAGGGGGAGCTTAGCATATGACGGAAGCTTTAAAACTGCCTGTGGGAATAGAAGATTTTGCGGAAATTCGTCAGGCGGGCTTTTATTATGTTGATAAAACAAAATTCATTGAACAGCTGCTGGACGGCTGGGGCAAGGTTAATTTGTTTACAAGACCGCGGCGCTTCGGCAAGACGCTGAATATGAGTATGCTGCGCTATTTCTTTGAGATAGGAGCAGATGCTTCGTTGTTTGACGGCCTGCAGATTGCAAAAAACAAGAAGCTGTGCGAGGAGTATCAGGGAAAATATCCGGTAATTTTTTTTTCCTTTAAGAATGTAGAGGGACTTACCTTTGCCGATGCGCAGTATCGTTTGGCTGAGTTGATTGCCGGAGAAGCGGAGCGCTTTGCTTTTTTGGCGCAGAGCGATAAGCTGACGGAAAATGAGCGAAGCTTATATTGCGGATTGACGGCGGTGCGCGAGGGACGTTATGCGCTGGCAGGCGAAGTTCTTGTTTCTGCTTTGCAGCTTTTATCGAAGCTTTTATCTAAGCATTACGGACAAAAAACGATTATCCTGCTTGATGAATATGATGTGCCTTTGGATAAGGCCTTTCAGAATGGCTATTATAAGGAAATGATGTCACTTATCCGCGGTATGCTCGGCCAGGCCTTAAAGACTAACGAGTTTCTGCAGTTTGCTGTGTTGACGGGCTGCCTGCGTGTTTCTAAAGAAAGCATTTTTACCGGTCTGAATAATTTTAAGGTGCTTTCGATTACCGATAACCGTTTTGATGAGCAGTTTGGCTTTACGGATGCTGAGGTGAAGCAGCTTTTGGCGGCTTATAATCTGGCAGACCATCTTGATGAAACCAAGGCGTGGTATGACGGCTACCGCTTTGGTGCCGCTGATGTTTATTGTCCGTGGGATGTCATTAATCATGTAGATATGCTGCGCAGCAATCCGTCGTCCAAACCGCAGGCTTATTGGATAAATACCAGTGGCAATGCTTTGGTGAAGCTCTTTATAGAGATGGCTGATAAATCGACGCGTGATGAACTGGAGCGTCTTGTTGCAGGCGAGGCTATAGAAAAGCATATCCGCTTGGAACTGACCTATGATGAAATTGACAGCAGTATAGATAATCTTTGGAGCGTGCTTTTTACCACCGGGTATCTTACGCAGAAGGGCGTGACTGAGGATGGCGCGTATAAGCTGGTGGTTCCCAATCAGGAGATTCGCGAGGTGTACAAGCTGCAGATTCAGGAATGGTTTAAAAAGAAAGTTTTTGCCGACACTGAGCAGCTGCAGAGCTTTTGGCAGGCTTTCGCCATGGGTGATAGCGAGGCGGTAGAGTTGTTTTTGAACAGGACTCTCAGCAATTCCATCAGTGTTTTTGATGCTAAGGGCAGGGATGCGGAAAGAGAAAATTCCTATCACATGCTTTTGGTAGGCTTGCTGGCAGGAAAGGCAGACTGGCTGGTGCGCTCTAATGTGGAAGCGGGCGAGGGCTTTGCGGACATTATTGTTGAAACAGATGATTTGGATGCAGGCGTAATCGTAGAGCTGAAGTATGCGCAGACGATGACGGCTATGGAGAAGAGCTGTGCGAAGGCGTTGGCGCAGATTCGCGCAAAACGCTACGCAGAGTATCTGCATAATAATGGCAGAGAAAAAGTTTTGCTTTACGGCATAGCCTTCTGCAAGAAAAGATGCAGGGTTGTGGCAGAAAAGCTGTAGATAGCTTGCAGGCTTGTGGCTTTACCTGATGGTAAGGCCGTGGGCCTGCTTTTTATTTTTTTGACGCATCCGCCTGCAAAATATGCTATACTTAAAGAAAAACTAATCTTAAAATCGTGAGGTAGAATATGCGTAAATATGCAAAATTTTTCGTAACCCCGAAGGGAGAGCGTGCCGCACGTGGCGGTCATCCCTGGGTGTTCGGTGAAGAGGTAACTAAAATTGAAGGCGATTATGCCAACGGTGATCTGGTGGATGTAGTAACGTCCAAGGGCAAGTATTTGGGCACCGGTTTTGTGAACGACCATTCCAAAATCCGTGTGCGCATTATTTCCACTAATACTAATGATAAGTTTGACGAAGCCTTTTGGGAGCGTCGTCTGCGCTATGCGCTGGATTACCGCCTGACGGTTATGGGCGAGCGTGATTTTAACTGCTGCCGTCTGATTTTCGGCGAAGCGGATATGTTCCCCGGACTGACCGTAGACCGCTATAATGATCTGCTGGTAACGCAAACCCTGTCCTTGGGTATTGAAATGCGCAAGCAGATGCTGTTTGAACTGCTGATTAAAATTCTGCGCGAGATGGGACAGGAAATCCGTGGCCTGTACGAGCGCAACGACGTAAGAATCCGCCTGCTGGAGGGCATGGAGGAGGGCAAGCACTGGTTTGCTACCGATTTGTGCCCCGAACCCGGCGCTGTGACTACCGAGATTGTCGAAAACGGCATCGAATATACGGTTGATGTAGAAAACGGCCAAAAGACCGGCTTCTTCCTCGACCAGAAGTATAACCGTCAGGCGATTGCCAAGATTGCCAGGGGCAAGCATGTGCTGGACTGCTTTACCCACACCGGCTCCTTTGCGCTGAATGCTGCCAAGGGCGGCGCTGCGAGCGTTACCGCGGTTGATATCAGTGCGGAGGCAGTGCAGATGGCGGAGCATAACGCTGCGATTAACAATTGCTCCGATGTTATGCACGGCCTGCAGGCGAATGTTTTTGATTTGCTGAGCGATTTGTTCAACAAGCATTCCCGTGAATATGACTTTATTATTCTGGACCCGCCGGCGTTCACCAAATCCGGCAGCACGGTAAAGAATGCGATTCGCGGTTACAAGGAAATCAACCTGAAGGCCATGAAGCTGCTGCCGCGCGGCGGTTATCTGGCAACCTGCTCCTGCTCGCACTTTATGAAGGAGGAGCTATTCGTGAAGATGCTGCAGGACGCTGCGCATGATGCCAACGTTTCCCTGCGTCAGATTGAAGCACGTCAGCAATCTCCGGACCATCCGATTCTGTGGCAGGTGCCGGAAACCAATTATCTCAAATTCTATATCTTCCAGGTAGTATAAAAACTCAGTCTAAAAATATGCTGCTGTTAAGGGGGCGTTATTGTGCAGGCTTTAGAGGGTATTCGTGTGCTTGATTTGTCACGGCTGCTGCCGGGACCGTATTGTACAATGCTGCTGGCCGATTTCGGCGCGGAGGTTATTAAAATCGAGGAGCCGGGACGGGGTGATTATGCCCGCAGCTTTCCGCCGTTCCTCAAGGATTTCGGTTACTGGCATCTGCAGCTGAACCGCAATAAAAAGAGCGTAGTGCTTAACCTGAAGTCGGATGCGGGACGCAAGGCGTTTCTGGAGCTGGTGAAAACCGCCGACGTGGTGGTGGAAAGCTATCGTCCGGGCGTACTGACGAAGCTGGGCATTGACTATGCGGCGGCGAAGGCAGTGAATCCGCGAATTATCTACTGCTCGCTGACAGGCTACGGCAAAAAGGGGCCGCTGGCCAAGCAGGCCGACCATGATATCGGTTATGTGAGCTTGGCAGGCATTACCGCTATGAGCGGTGAGGCGCAGGGCAAGCCGGCGATTCCGGGCGTGCTGATGGCGGATATGAATGCGTCGATGGCGGCGGGCATGAGCATTATGATTGCGCTGCGCCATGCACAGATGACGGGCGAGGGGCAGGAAATAGATATTTCGCTGTATAATGTGGCGATGACGCTGATGCCCGGTGCTGCCAGCCTGTACTTCGGCAGCGGTTTTGTGGCGGAACGCGGCAACAACTGGCTGACGGGTGCCAACGCCAACTACAATATTTATGCGACGAAGGAAGGACGCTACCTTGCGGTGGGCTGCCTGGAGAAGAAGTTCTGGAGCAACCTGTGCGCTGTGCTGCAGCGCCCCGATATGACGGACCTGATAGATGATGATGCTAACCACGACTACTTAAAGCAGCAGCTGTCGCTGGAATTTGCCAAACACACGCTGCCCGAATGGGAGCAGCTGCTGGCGGGCAAGGATACCTGCGTAACGCCGGTGCTGGATTTTGCCGAGGCGGTGGCTGCGGAGCAGACCAAGGCCAACGAGATGGTGCTGAACGTAGAGGACGCAGAGCTTGGCAGCTATCGGCAGCTGGGCTTTGCCATGAAGCTGAGCAAAACGCCGGCCGCGCTGCGGAAGCGTGCGCCGCGTCTGGGCGAGGATACGCAGCTGGTGCTGTCGCAGGCTATTGCCGATGCAAAACTGCTGGCGGAAGCATTGCAGAGCAAATAAAAAATGACCTCCTGAATTTTCAGGAGGTCTGATTTTTTGGTAAGCTTTAAAGTTTTTGTGAGCTTATTTTTCTACACGGCCGGGATATGCTTTGAGTGCTTCGCCCAGAATGTAGATAGCGCGCTCCAGATCCTCGCTCTTTAATACATAAGCAAGGCGTGCTTCATTGACGCCACTGCCGGGGGTGTTGTAGAAGCCGTTGCCGGGAGCAAACATAACGGTTTCGCCGTCGATAGCGAAGTTTTCCAGAGTCCAGATAGCAAATTTTTCTGCATCGTCAACAGGCATGTTAACCATGATGTAGAAAGCGCCCTTCGGGTCGGAAGCCTTCACGCCGGGGAGCTTCTTCAAAGCTGCCACGATGGTGTCGCGGCGTTTTTTGTATTCCTTGTTAACCTCTTCCAGATAGCTTGCCGGAGTGGTGTACAGAGCTGCTGCACCGACCTGCTCCAGAATCGGGCTGCACAGACGAGCCTGGCAGCATTTGATAACCTGCTTGCTGAGCTCTTTGTTTTTGCTGATGATGCAGCCGATGCGCGCACCGCAGGCGCTGTAGCGTTTGGAAACGGAATCGATGATGATCAGGTTGTCGTCTAATTCGGGCATGGTGCCGAAGCTGCGATATGCTCCGTCATAAACGAATTCACGGTATACTTCGTCAGCGATTAAAGCCAGATTATGCTTGCGCACGATGCGGGAAATCATATCCTGTTCTTCTTCGGTATAAACTACGCCGGTAGGATTGCCGGGGTTGGTGAGCAGAATTGCTTTGGTTTTCGGAGTAATGTGCTTTTCGATTTCTTCTTCGCTGGGCAGGTGGTAACCGTTTTCTACGCTGGTAGGAACAGCGTTGATTTTAGCGCCGAACTCCTTGCAGAAGGTGGTGTAGTTAGCGTAGAAGGGTTCGAAAACCATGATTTCGTCGCCAGGGTCGCACAGAGCCATAACTGCGAAAATCAGGGCCTCGCTGCCGCCGTTGGTAACGAAAATATCTTCAATAGCATAATCCATGCCTTTTTCTGCATAATATTTCTGTACAGCCTTCAGAAGGAACATTTCGCCCTTGGAATTGCTGTAGGCGATTACCGGTGCCTGGAATTCACGCACACTGTCCATGAATTGTGCCGGAGTGGCAATATCAGGCTGGCCGATGTTCAGATGATAAACCTTTTTACCTGCAGCCTTGGCTGCGTCAGCATACGGGGACAGCTTTCTGATAGGAGATGCTGTCAGGCTTTGAATACGTTGAGAAAGTATCATGAAAAAAACTCCTTGCTATTATTTATTGTTTGGGGCAGTTGTAACTGCTTTGTTTATTATAGCACAGATTTTGCCGAGATTGTATATAGTAAAATATTAATACTGTATACATTTGACTTTTTGACGCAAGCACTTTTTGAAGAAGCAGTTTGGCAAATGGTTGTCGTTTGCAGAATGCTTTTGCATAAATATTAAAAAAATGCTATAATAGGAACGTTATTTTTAATTTTTTGAAGGAGTGATTGTCCCCTATGCAAACAACGCAAGCAAAAAATCAGACCGGCGGCATCCTCGGCCTGATTGAACGCGTCGGCAACAAAATCCCCGATATCACGATTTTGTTCATCGGTGCGTTTATCATCTGCTGCATTATGTCAGCAATTCTTTCGACGATGCACTTTGGTTATGTGCATCCCACTACCGGCAAGGAAATTGTAGTCAACAATATGTTGAGCGGCAAAAACCTTGTTGCACTGTTAAGCAAGATGGTTACCAACTATTCCGGCTTCCCGCCGCTGGGCATGGTAATCGTTGCTACCCTGGGTATCGGTATTGCTGACGGCTCCGGCTACATTAATACTGCGCTGAAAAAAATTCTGGCTGTTACGCCTAAGTTTTTGATTACCCCGATTATTATTCTCGTCGGTATGCTGAGCCATCTCGGTCCCGATACCGGCTATGTAATCATCATCCCGGTTGCGGCTTACATGTATTATGCGAGCGGCAAGCATCCGCTGGCAGGTATCGGCGCATCCTTCGCAGGCATTGCCGGTGCCTTCGCTGCCAACTATACTCCGTCCGCAATTGACCCGGTTATTCAGGGCTTCACCCAGAGCGCTGCGCAGATTATCGACCCGTCTTATCAGGTTAACGTACTGTGCAACTATTTCTACGCCTTCGGTGCAACCTTCCTCGTAATCCCCAGCTGCTGGTGGGTGACGGAAAAAATTGTTGAGCCTTGGCTATGGAAAAACTGCCCGCTCGATGATGATATCGAGGTAGGCGAGGACGGCAACACTGCCGTAACTCCCAAAGAAAACCGTGCCTTCTACGCTGCTACCGGCCTTTTGATCGTGATGGTTGCGCTGCTCGTTTACCTGCTGCTGCCTGCCGATTCCATCTTCCGCGATGACAAGGGTATGCTGGCAAGCTTCAAGGCGCCGATTATGCAGTCCATCGTTTCTCTGCTGTTTGTTTTCACCGGCGCTGTCGGTCTGACCTACGGCGTAATGGTAGAAAAATTCAAATCTCCGAAGGATGTTACCACTGCGATGGAGGATATCACCAAAACTCTGGTGCAGCTGATTGTATTCTACTTCTTCGCTGCGCAGTTCCTCTATGCCTTCGGTGCTTCCAACATGGGCGCGCTGATTGCGATTGCCGGTGCCGAGTTCCTGAAGTCCCTGGCATTGCCGCCGCAGGTAACTATTTTCGGCATCATCATCTTCGTTGCGATGCTGAACCTGATTATTACCTCTGCTTCCGCTAAGTGGGCAATTCTGGCACCTATCTTCGTACCGATGCTGATGGCTGTAGGTATTGCGCCGGAGCTGACTCAGGTTGCCTTCCGCGTTAGTGACTCTGCGGTTAACGTTGTAACCCCGATGTTTGCGTTCTACCCGCTGATTATCCTCTACTGCCAGAAGTACGTGAAGAGCGCCGGTATCGGTACACTGAGCTCACTGATGCTGCCGTATACTATTACGTTACTCGTCACCCTGACTATTATGCTGTATGCTTTCTGGTTTATGGATATACCGTTGGGATTACAAGCTGACTACGTATACCCCAGACGCATAATGTAATATTATTTCAGAGATGATATAATGAAGAGAGCCTCTCCTTGGGGAGAGGTGCCGAGCTTGTCGAGGCGGAGAGGGGTGACATCATGCAAGCTCTTCTCTTGTCCTATAGCTAATTCACCTTGCCTCCCCTCAAAGGGGAGGTGGCTGCGAGCATAGCGAGCAGACGGAAGGGTGTTATATGTATTTATGAAAGAAGGTCTTTGAAAATGTCTTTGCAAGAACGTTTGACTGAACGCTTTTTACGTTACGCTGCCGTACCATCCCAAAGTAAGGAGGGCTGTGATGTTGTCCCAAGTACTCCCGGCCAATGGGATATGGCTAAGCTGCTGAAGGAGGATTTGGCTGAGCTTGGTCTGGTGGACCTGGAAATCAGTGAATTCTGCGTGCTTACCGGCCGTCTGCCGGCTAACCTGCCTGCAGGTCACGCTCCCGTGCCGAATGTAGGCTGGGTTGCGCATATGGATACCGTTGACGTAAACCTTTCTCCCGAGGTACATCCGCAGATTGTGAAAAACTATCAGGGCGGCGATGTACTGCTGAACGCTGAAAAGCAAATCTACATTAAGGTAAGCGAGCATCCTGAGCTTAACAAATATATCGGCAGCGACCTTATCACCACCGACGGTACCTCCGTACTGGGCGCAGATAACAAGGCTGCTGTTGCCAACCTGATGGTAGCACTGGAAACCATCATTAAGGAAAACCGTCCGCACGGCGAAATTTATGTAGCCTTTGTTCCGGATGAAGAGGTTGGCCTCTGCGGTTCCAAGAAGATGGATTTCAGCAAGTTCCCGGTTGAATTTGCTTATACCATTGACTGCTGCGAGCTGGGCGAGGTTGTATACCAAACCTTTAATGCAGGCAGCGCACACATCAAAATCAAGGGCGTAACCGCACATCCGATGTCCGCTAAGAACACTTTGGTCAACCCGGCGCTGGTTGCTGTAGATATCATCAACTGCTTCGACAGAATGCAGACTCCGGAGCACACCGAGGGCACCGAAGGCTTTATCTGGGTGCAGGCTATTAAATCCAACGCTGCGGAAGCAACTTTGGATATCAAAATCCGCGACCATAATAAAAAGATGTATGAAGCACGCAAGGAGTTCATCCGTCATTCTGTGGAATATGTACAGGCCAAGAATCCGAAGGCCGGCATTGAGCTGAACATCACCGACGTATACGGCAACATTGCCGATGCGCTGAACGATGACAACAGAAAATGCGTTGAGTACATTTTCGAGGCTATGAAGGAGTTGGATATCGAGCCGAAGGATATCGCTATGCGCGGCGGCACCGACGGTTCCTTTATTTCCACCAAGGGCATCCCGACGCCGAACTATTTCACCGGCGCGCTCAACTTCCACTCCAACTGCGAGTTTATGCCGATGGCTGCAGTGGAAAAATCCTGCCTGATGACATTGAAGCTGGTTGAGCTGATTACCAAATAAAAAATGCTTGACAAATGCGTCGCTTTCCTGTAAAATATTACTTGTTTCCGACGCAAATGCGCGCGAAGCCTTTTGGGGGCGTAGCTCAGCTGGGAGAGCACCTGCCTTGCAAGCAGGGGGTCAGGAGTTCGATTCTCCTCGTCTCCACCAATCGTTAATTAGCGGTCTTACTTTGGTAGGACCGCTTTTTTGTGCGCAAAAAAAGACGCCCATGTGTATGAGCGTCTGAGTAAATTGTTTAATGGCTCAGCAGCCTTCGTTTTCTTCCCATTCCTCGCTGTTTTCGTTGATGTACCATTTGCTGTTGATATAGATCTTTTCTTCGATAGTACGCGGTCCCCAGATAACGCTGCCTTCAGGGCCATAGTCCTCGCCGTCGTCGGGGCAGGTATCGTCATAGGTGATAAGGGGAACGTAAGCATCGGCGCTGTCTGCTTCTATATTATTCATATTATTATTGTATTGCTGTTCTTCCTCCTGCGGATGCAGCATCCTATTGTATTTGTACAAAAGCTTTGCGGCATAGACAACGGCGGAAAGCAATACTCCCTCCTTCGGCAGTCCACAGAGAACTAAAATAAAAGCCAGAACGGCTAAAACTACGCTGTGGAAGAAGCTTTCTTGTTCATCCAGCTCTTTTATCTTATGTAAAAGGTAAATAATCAGCAGTGTTATGGGCAGCAGCACAAGAAAATAGCCTAATGATGTATGCGTAAAAATTAAAATAACGAGCGTTAAAAGGAGTATTAAAGCTATAAGGGCAATTACCTTTTTTATGTTACTGCAAAAGCTGTCGATAAAATTCATGGCACGCACCTCACTTTTATCTGTATTATAGCATGCCGGTGAATTTTCTACAAAAAATCTAAAAAAACTGCAGAAATCGCTTGAATATGCCCTTTAAATGTGATATAGTATACACTATATTAAGGATTTCCCCAGAAAAAAGTATAGTATTTTAAAAGGAGCAAATTATTATGGAGAAAGAAAAAGCATTCCTGCTGTGGTTTGACCAGCTGGAGAGAAAAGACGTAGCAATCGCCGGTGGTAAGTCTTCTTCCTTGGGCGAGCTGACCTCTCATGTTGACGTACCTGTACCGTATGGCTTCGCAACTACTGCCTGCGCTTACAGATACTTCTTTGAAAAGACCGGTCTGTACGAAAAGATCAAAGCTTTAATTGCCGGTCTGGACGTAGACAACAGCGCTCAGCTGCGCGAGGTTTGCGCTAAGGTCCGCCAGGCAATTATGGACGAAGAAATGCCGCAGGATCTGCAGGATATGATTGCCCAAGCTTACAAAGAGCTGGGTGAAAAGGTTGGCCAGGCTGATCCGTTCGTTGCTGTTCGCAGCAGCGCTACCGCAGAGGATTTGCCGGATGCAAGCTTTGCAGGCCAGCAGGACACCTACCTGAACGTAAAGGGTGCAGAAACCATCGTTGCTAAGGTTAAGGAATGCTATGCTTCCTGCTTTACCGACCGTGCGGTTTACTACCGTGAAAAACAAGGCTTTGATCATCTGGATGTAGCACTGAGCGCTGCAGTACAGATGATGGTATTCTCCAAGGCTGCAGGCGTTATGTTCACTGTTAACGTTGCTACCGGCGACGACAAGAACATCCTCATCGAAGGCGCATGGGGCTTGGGCGAATATGTTGTTCAAGGCACCGTAACTCCGGATAACTATACTGTAAATAAAGCTACCTGCGAGATTGTTGAAAAGAACGTTAACGCGCAGGACATTAAGCTGATCCGTAAAGCTGACGGCGACTGCGAAGAGGTTGTTGTTCCGCTGGATGAGCAAAACGAGCAGAAGCTGACTGATGAGCAAATAAAACAATTGGCTGAATGCGCTAAGAAAATTGAAGCACACTATGGCTGCTACATGGACATGGAATGGGGCGTTGACGAGCGCGATAACAAGGTTTACATCCTGCAAGCCCGTCCTGAAACCGTATGGAGCCGTCGTAACAAAGAAAATGGTGCACCGAAAGAGGAGAAGAAAGTGACTACTGATCGCAAAGTTATCGTTAAAGGCTTGCCTGCCAGCCCTGGTAATGTAGCAGGCCGCGTACATGTAATTTTGGATCCGTCCCATATCGACGAGTTCAAGGAAGGCGAAATCCTCGTAACCGAAATGACCGCTCCTGACTGGGTACCGGCTATGAAGAAAGCGAAAGCAATCGTAACCGATAGCGGCGGAATGACCTGCCATGCTTCTATCGTATCCCGCGAGCTGGGCATTCCCTGTATCGTAGGTACCAAGAGCCGTGGCGAAGCTGCTACCACCACCATTCCCGATGGCATTGACGTAACCATTGATGCTACTCATGGTGTTGTTTATGAAGGCATCATCGAAGAGCCGAAGGCTGAACAGCCGGCACAACAAGTAGTTGCTGCTGCTGAATATTTCCCACCGACCGGCACCAAGATTTATATGAACCTGGGCGATCCTGAGCTGGCTGAAAAATATGCTACTCTGCCTTGCGACGGCATCGGTCTGATGCGCGAAGAGTTCATCTGGACTACTTATATCCATGAACATCCGCTGTATCTGATCAAAATCGGTCAACCGGAAAAGGTTGTAGACCAACTGGCTGAAGGCATCCGCCAAGTTTGCCAGGCTATGGCTCCGAGACCGGTAACCATGCGCTTCTCCGACTTCAAGTCCAGCGAATACCGCGACCTGAAGGGCGGCGACGAATTCGAGCCGAACGAGCCTTCCGCTCTGCTGGGCTGGCGCGGTGCTTCCCGTTACTATGATCCTAAATATATCGAAGCATTCAAGCTCGAATGCATGGCTGTTCGCAAAGTTCGCGAAGAGTTCGGCCTGAAGAACCTGAACGTTATGATTCCGTTCTGCCGTAACGTAGAGGAATGCGAAAAGGTTACCAAGATTATGGCTGACTGCGGTCTGTCCCGTGGTAAGGACTTCAAGGTTTGGCTGATGGCTGAGATTCCGTCCAACATCATCCTGGCTGACCAGTTCAACAAATTTGTTGATGGCTATTCCATCGGTTCCAACGACCTGACCATGCTGGTTCTGGGCTGCGACCGTGATAACGATACTGTTTCCCATATCTATGACGAACGTAACCTGGCTGTACGCCGTGCAATCCGTCACCTGATCGAGGTTGCTCATAAGGATGGCAAGACCGTTTCTATCTGCGGTCAGGCTCCGAGCGTATATCCTGAGTTCTGCGAGTTCCTCATTAAGAGCGGTATCGACAGCATGTCCGTTAATCCGGATACTGTTAAGTTCACCAAGAAGCTGGCTGCTCAAATCGAGCAACGCATCATGATGGATGCTCTGACCGGCAAAGGCCGTCAAGAGGTTGAGGACCTGAACTGGTAATTAGCAAGCAAGACTTTCAGCTCTGTAGTCAAGCGCATTGGCTTTATCTGGAAGCAGAAAAAGTAAATATGCAGTAAAGAGTTTTAGGACTCCTGTGTTGTAGTAATGCAATGCAGGGGTCCTATTTGCTTTTTTCTGGAAAAATTTAAGGAGGTATTCATGTTTTCCGTTATTTTTGTTCTTGGATTGCTTTATCACACCTATACCGATCTGAAATCTATGCTGCTTTATGACAAGACAACATTAATTTTAGCGGCGGTTGGCTTAGTACGCGCGTGGTATGAGAGGCAGCTTTTTGATGCTGCTTACGGCGCTGGAATTATTTTGGCAATAATGTTGGTGCTGTATTTTGCCAGCCGCGGCGGTATGGGCGAGGGCGATGTTAAGTTGGCGCCGGCGTTGGGTATCTGGCTCGGTTTAGAGCAGGGAGTATTGTGTTTGCTGCTTGCCTTTATCAGCGGTGGCATTGTGGGAGCATTACTGTTGCTGTGCAGGCGTGGGAAGCTGAAACAGGCGATTCCCTTCGGACCGTTTTTGTGTGCGGCGGCAGTCACTGCATATTTTTGGGGTAGAGAAATCATTACATGGTATTGGAGGATGTTCTTATGATGAAGTATGGTAAAAGTATTAGTGTTGAGGAGCTGTTTGAGCCTGTACTGTGCGCTTTGCGCTGCCGTTGGCGCCTTAAGCAGGCGCTTTTGCTGCTGTCGCTGCAAACGGGGCAGGTGGCATATTGGCAGAATGGTGAGCATAGCTGGCAGGAGCAGCTAGATGAAGAGTGCCTGACAAATAAGCAAAGACTTGCCGATACTTTACGTGAAATGCTTTTGAAGCGTGAGGTGGAAGAAGGTGCGATGGTTTTATTGCTGCCTGCAGCAGCAATGATGCATTCTGAACAGATGGTGTTGCCTTCAATGCGGCGGCGTGAACTGCAGGCTGTCTTAAAATGGGAGATACAGCAGAGTGTTCCTTGGCCTGAAGAGGACTATACTTATAGCTTTGAGGCAACAGAATTTAGTGAAGCAGGAGAACAGCAATATCAGGTAACTTTTACGGCCTTACAGGATACGTCACGCGCTGAGCTGGAGCATCTGTGCAGCAGCTTGCTTTTAAAGCTGCAGGGCATTTTGTTAAGCGACATGACGTTTGATGAAGCTGCAGAGAAGTGGTTTACCGGTAAGCAGCTGCCGACTGTATATAGACAGAAGCAAAAGTATTTGCATGGTGCAGCGGCCGCTTTTGGACACTGGCTGCCTAAGGTCAGCGGCGCTGCCTTGGCTTTGGCACTGTTAGCTTATGGCGGGGCCTGGGGAGGCTGTTATCTGGCGCAACGCGATTTGCGGGAGGTGGAGCAGCGATTAGCGCAGTATGCGGAGTGGGAGCAGCGTATGCAGGAAAGCAAGGCTGTGGAACATAGATGTCAGCGTTTGGAAAAGCTGTTGGCTACAGCGTCTAAACCTTCGAAGGAGGCCGTTGGTGAGTTGGAACGCATCTGCCGCCAGATGATTCCCGGCTGTTGGCTGACTCTGCTGGAATACAACGGCAGCAAAAAGCCTTTAGTGCTGCAGGGTCAGGCGGTGGATAATTTGGCTTTAGAAAGCTTTGTGGAGCAACTGCAAAAATGTGGAAATTACAGCAGAGTAGAGCTTCTGCAATCGCAGCAGCAGGGTAACGTTCTTGTTTATAAACTGCAGCTGCAGATGAAGGAGGGCAAGCAATGAAAGCAGGAGAAAAAACAATTAATCTGCTTGCCTGCATAGCCTTCGTGTTGGTTGTAGGCTTGGGAATGCAGGCATGGGAGCTTTTGACTGAACGGCAACTGACGGTAGAGCAGATACAGAAGTTGCAGAGAAAACTGACACAGCAGATTCGCTTTGCTGATGAACACAGTGATTATAAAACATATAAAATCAAGCTATTGGATAAGCAAAAAAAATTAGAGCAGCAGGTAGAGCATAATCTGAATTTAAACAACCTCTTGCAGCGCCTGCAAAAGCAGGCACAAGCGCAAAGTATTCTGCTAAACAGCATGCAGATGGAGGGAAATCCTGTGCCTTTGCAGCAGGGCCTGCAGCTACAGACAGTGAAAATAAGTGTTGTCGGCAATTTTTATTCCCTGCTGCGTTGGCTGCGGCAGGCAGAACGCGACGGCTGCAAGTTTAAAGAGCTGCGCTTGCAAAGCGACATGCAGGCAAAAGAAGTGCTGAAAATGGATATCTCACTGGAATTGCATACCATAAACTGATTCACCAAATTAGCCTACGCTAATTTTATCTTGACAAAACCCTCATCTTATAAGATAATGTCATAGTAAAGTTAGAGTAGGCTAATTAAATTTTAAAGATAGCACTGGCTAATATTGTAAAGGAAGTTGCGTATGAAAAAATATATCTTACTCGTATTTGTCGTAATCATAGCCCTGGCAGGCTACTTCCTGCTGGCAAGAGGCCAGCACAAGCTCGCAGCCAACGCCGCCGTCAGCGTAACCGACAGCACCGGCGCCAAGGTACACATCCCCGCGGAGCCCAAAAGAATCGTCTTTCTCAATGCCTCCAATCTGGAAATCTTCGCCTCCATCGGTGGCAAGGCCGTCGGCAGACCTACCAGCACTTCATATCCCAACGACATCAAGGAAAGCATTAAGGACATCCCTGAAGTAGGCATGATCCACGCGCCGAATCTGGAAAAAATCATGAGCTTGAAGCCTGATCTGGTTGTAGGCACCAACGTACCCTTCCACGTAATGCTGCGCAAGCCTCTGGAAATGGCCGGCGTGCCGCTTTACCTGAACATGATAAACTCCTATGAGGATGTGCTGAAAAGCATAGACGATTTTGGCTGCTTTGCCAGCAGAGAAAAGGAAGCTGCCGTCAAGCGTGCGCAGATAGAAAAGGAATATGCCGCGCTGACGCAGGACGTACAGAAGGGCAGGGGTCCGAAGGTGCTGATTATCTTCGGCTCGCCGGACAGCTTCAATATGTCCACCAAAAAGAGCTTTGGCGGTGATCTGGCAGAGCGTCTGGGTGCCGTAAATATTGCGGACAAGGCCGAAAACGTGAAGGACAGCAGCTACATTCCGCTGAGCATGGAATTCGTAGCCAAGGAAAATCCCGACATCGTGATGCTGATTACCATGGGCGGCAGCAAGGAAATTCTGGAGAAGCTGCGCGCCAATATGCGTGACAACGCCATCTGGCATGATGTAAACGCCGTGAAGAATAACCGTGTGTACCAGCTGCCGCCTAGTCTGTTTACCGTTAACCCCGGCACGCACACGATTGATGCGATGAAGATTATGAAAGAATATATGTATGGAGAGGCCAAGTAATGAGTAATGATGCCAAAACAAAAGAAAAAGTGCGCATAGCAGTGTTCTTCAGCTTGTGTATCCTGCTCGTCGTAGGCATTTTCGTGAGCATCGGCAGCGGTACAGTGAGCCTTTCGGTGAGCGAAACATGGGCAGCACTGCTGGGCGAGGCGGATGCGGACACCGACCGCATTGTGAATCTCATCCGCCTGCCCCGCACGATTGTGACAGTGCTTGTAGGTGCTAACCTCGCTTTGGCAGGCTGCAACCTGCAGGGCGTGCTGCACAACCCTCTGGCAGACCCTGGTATCATCGGTGTGAGCGCCGGTGCGGGCCTGTTTGCGATGGTGATAATGCTGCTTTTCCCAGAACAATCTGCCATGGTGCCGCTGGCAGCCTTCGTCGGCGCCGTGCTTTCCACAGGCATCGTCTTTTTCCTGGCGTGGGAAAAGGGCATCAACCCCTTGCGCATGATTCTGGCGGGCGTGGCGGTTGCCACCTTCTTCGGCGGCGGTATGGCGGCGCTGAACGTGTTTTACAGTGACAGAATCCAAGGAACTGTGATGTGGATGGCAGGCGGCTTTCAGGGACGCAGCTGGGGGCATGTGGAGATGCTTTTGCCTTATAGCGCGATTGGCATTATCGGAACGATTTTGTGTGCGCGTTCCCTAAATGCGTTGCAGTTGGGTGATGAGCTGGCCAAAAGCTTGGGTGTGCGCGTCATGCGCATGCGCGCGATTTTAATCTTTCTTTCCGCGCTGCTGGCGGCGGTTTCCGTAAGCGTGGCAGGCATGCTGGGCTTTGTGGGCCTCATCGGCACCGACATCAAGGGCGTGTGCCGTTATATGCAAAACTAGGTCAAGGCTAAGCTTGTGGCATTCGAGCAGGGCCGCTTCCGCGGTGATTACAGCGTCGGCCTGGCTGAAACCTACAAACTGCTCGTGCGCAACCTGCCACAGAAGGATGCAACGCAGGAGGCAGGCGTGTACAACATCATTGGCGCCTCTGCGTGGCGCTACCGTATGGCAAGCGACATCTGGGAGGTAAAGAGCCTGCTGGATGAAGCGCTGGGACTGCGCTGCAACGCCTGCCTTTGCTGCGACACCAGCGTAGACGAGCTGCAGGCCATGGGCAAGGCACAGGTAAATATTGTGCTGGGCAACGAAGGCCTGGCCGCTGCCCAATACCTTGAAGAAAAGTTTGGCACGCCGTATGTTTATGCCGTTCCCTACGGCTACAGCGGCACCGTAAGCTTTTTGGAGCAGGTAGGCGCAGCAGTTGGCAAGGCTTCTGAGCCCATAGTGCTGATGCGCATCAAAATGAAGGAAAAGGGCATGTCCATGCTCAGCATGTTTGCCATGATGGGCGGCAGCAAGCCAAGGCAGGCCGCTGTCAAGGGTGATTATGACCTGGTGCAGGGTGTGAGCACTTTCCTGGCGCAGGCAGGCATCACCGTGACGCATAAAATGTGCGCGCACAGCCTGAAGGCCATCACCGAACCGGCGGCAGATGTAGAAGCCTACGCCGAGGAGGGCGAATGGCTGCAGGAAATACGTGAGCTGCGCGACAAGTTGCTTTTCGCGGATGACGTGGCGCTCACGCAGGCAGATGCAAGCAACATGAAGGTGCTCATCAGCGCGCCGTTTATGAACGGTGTGGTGGCAACACACCTGCCGTTTATGGGCGAAAAGGGTGCTGATTTTCTGCTGGAACAAATCCAGGGTTATTATCAAAAGTAAAGTTTAAAGCAAAAGGAGGACACTATCATGAAACAAATTCCTGTAATTTTTTGGACCGGTACCGGTAACACACAAATGATGGCTGACGCTGTTGCAGAAGCAATTAACGCTGCCGGTGCGGAGGCTGTTGTAAAAAATATCAGCGAAATCACTGCTGACGAGGCTGCAGGCTATGACGCTCTGGCACTGGGCTGCCCGGCAATGGGCGCAGAGGTGCTGGAGGAATGCGAATTCGAGCCGTTTTTCACCGAGCTGGAAGGCAAGCTGGCAGGCAAAAAGGTAGCGATCTTCGGCTCCTATGGCTGGGGCGGAAGCTACATGCAGGATTGGGAAGCACGCGTTAAGGATGCTGGCGCAACACTTGTAGCTGACGGCGTACTGGCATTGGGTGCTCCCGATGACGAAGCAATGGCCAAGCTGGCGGAAGCAGGCAAGCTGCTTGCCGAGTAAGGCTGAAGCAACACAAAAAACTGCCTTTCGATTTTCAGAAGGGCAGTTTTTTAGTGAAGCGCTTGCGTTATAGCAATTGGCAAATAACTTGCCTTGCGATATTATTTAAGAACACATCCTATTGACTTTATACCTGCTATATAGTGTAGACTGTATCATTATAAAATAAAGATTATCATGCTGCGGCAGCGTTTTACGCCGGGGACATCGGCAAAAGCTGCTGCCCGCGTTTTGGAATATATATGAATAGAGGATAGGAAAGCTTTATGTTCAAAACATTTCTCAGCTATTATAAACCGTATAAGGGCATCCTGCTCTTTCTCGTGATTGGCTCATTGCTGCGCGCACTGCTCGAGCTGTTCTTTCCCTATGTAGTAAAGCTGATGCTGGAACAGCAGCTGCCGCTTAAGAATCTGCCGCTGCTCCTTGAATGGTCGGCAGCACTGCTTGCCATGTATCTGGTAAACTTCGGCATGCATTTCAGCATCATCTACTGGGCGCAGTCCATGAGCTATTCCATGGAACGCGATATGCGCCGCGATTTATTCAGCCATCTGCAGAAGCTGTCCTTCGGCTTTTACGATAAAAACAAAAGCGGTCAGCTGCTTTCGCGCCTCACCAGCGATTTGAGCGAAATTAACGGCTTCGCAGGCAATGCGCCGATTGATCTTATCGTCTGTGGGCTGACGATGCTTGGCACGATGGTTATTCTGATTTACATGAATCCTATGCTGGGCAGCCTTATTGCCTTCCTGCTTCTGGTGAAGGCGGTGCATACCGTTTTCGTCAACCTGCGCATGAAAAAGGCCTTTTTTGCCAATCGTGTGGCAATGGGCGAGGTAACGGGCAAGGCTGCGGAAAGCATTAACGGCGTGCGTCTGATCAAGGCCTTTGCCGGTGAGCGCAGCGATATGGCGCAGTTTATGGAAAAGGCGGATGCCTATCTGAAAGTATGCAAAAAATCCTTCAAAATAACATCTTATTTCGTCGGCAGTATGATTTTCTTCAGCAACTTTATCAATGTGGCGATATTAGTAGTGGGCGGCCTGCTGATAAATCAGGGGCTGATGAGCTTCGGCGAGCTGGTGGCCTTCTTCCTCTACGTGGGCCTGTTTATGAAACCGCTGATGCAGCTTTTAGGCTTCATTCAGGTATATCAGCGCGGTATGGCAGGCTTCAAGCGTTTTTATGAGCTGCTGCAGGAAAAGCCCGAGATTACTGATGCACCGGATGCTAAAATTTGCCCGCCCTGCAAGGGGAACATCACCTTTGATAACGTCAGCTTTGCCTATGCGGACGGCAGACCTGTTATCCGCAACCTTTCGCTGAGCGTGGCAGCAGGTGAAACTGTGGCCTTTGTGGGCGCTACGGGAGCAGGCAAAACAACTATTGCCAGCCTTTTGCTGCGCTTTTACGAGCCGCAGAGCGGCAGAATTCTGCTGGATGGCTGCGATATCCGTGAATTTACGCAGGAATCGCTGCGCAGGCAAATCGGCCTGGTGCAGCAGGATGTCTTTCTCTTCGGCGACAGCGTGCGCTACAACATAGCCTACGCCAAACCGGATGCGACAGCGGACGAGGTGCAGGCGGCAGCGAAGGCTGCGGCGGCGGATGAGTTCATTCAAAAGCTGCCTGCGGGCTACGATACCGAGGTGGGGGAGCGTGGCGTGAAGCTGAGCGGCGGCCAGAAGCAGCGTTTGGCGATTGCACGTGTCTTTCTCAAAAACCCTCCGGTAGTAGTGCTGGATGAGGCTACAAGTGCGCTCGACAATATTACGGAGCAGCAGATACAAAAGGAGCTAGACGAGCTGGCGGTAGGACGCACCACGCTGATTATTGCGCACCGTCTTTCCACCATCCGTCATGCGGACAAGATTGTGGTGCTTGACGAGGGTGCTGTTGCGGAATGCGGCAGCCATGAGGAGCTGCTGGCGCGCAAGGGGCATTATTATGATTTGTATCAGAAGGATTAAAGCAGAGGCTTGCGGATGCAGGCGTACTGCAGAAGATAATAAAATAGCGCACGCTGTTGCTAAAGCGTGCGCTGAGAATACAGAAAACCCATGTCTTGCCGATTTCGGCGGGACATGGGTTTTAGTGCTTTGTGTTTATTTTTGTATTAGGCTTGCTTTACGTGCTTAAACCTCTTTCTTCAGCTTCTCCACATCAGCGAGAGATAAATTTGTAAGTTCAGCGATAACCTCGAGAGAATAGCAACCTTTAGCCAGCATGAGCTTAGCAACTTTAAGTTTATGTTCAGCTTCGCCCCTAGCAAGACCGATAGCTTCGCCTTCAACAAGGCCTACGTCTTTGCCTTCAGCAATACCTTCACGCCGTTCGTCTAACAAACGAGCTTCCATAAGCATATATTCTCGCCTCACTTTCGTATCGAGTTTCAAATAGCTGATTTCATTATCAATCTGCTTGGTGAAATCAGTAGTTACAATGTGATTGTTTACATAATCATAAAAGCTTTTGAGATCCTTAGAGATTTCGCCATGCGTACCCTTAGTGTTCAAAATCATGGTGGTTGCTTTATCCGGAAGCTCCAGCTCCAAATCCTCCAGGCAGCGCTTTTTAAAAGTATAGACATAATTACAATTTTCAAAGAAATCAAAAATACAGATGAAAATGATGAAGGTCGGCGGCAATAGGTCATAAGGCTGGCCTGCCTGCAGCAAATCAAAATCAAGCAGCGCCTGATAATAGCGCGAGCGTTTGGGCAGAACGAAGGCTTTGGTTTGGGGATTCTTTTTGTTTTTTACCTGCATTTCCAGATTATAGTGTGTGTTTTTATCGTCCGCTACGATGATATCAAGGCGGATGCCGCGACTGGTGTACTCAGGCTCAAGCGTCTTTTCTGCCTCAATGTAGTTAATGTCAGCAATTTCTATCTGCAGCAGTTCCTCCAGCAGATGCTTGCAGATGCGTTTGCGTGACATAACCTTTTTGAAGATGAAGTCGCTTTGAATCGTCATGTTTGCAAATTTTGTTGCCAGGTCTTGCATGGTTTTTCTTCTTTCATTTTAACACAGATGCAATAAAAAATACATAAGCAGCGCAAAAACAAAAAAAGAGCAGTACCCTGACGATAAAAAAATCGTCAGTTTGTACTACTCTTAGAATGTACCAGATAAATGGCCTTGCTTAAGCTTCTGCAGAAAATGCATCTGCAGGATATACTGCTTATTTAATTGTCCGCAGGTAAATGAACTTGATGCGTAAGATTACTTGCGGTTTTGAAGAACTTAGTTTAAGTTTACTTGAAATACAGGGGAATGTCAAGGGAGAACAAGACTTGTGCCTGCTGAAATTTTCAGCAAGGCAGTTTTTTTATAAACACTATAATCTCAGCTCTATTCTGCTTTAACCTTAAACACAATTGCATACAGCACCGGCAGTACCACCAGCGTCAGCAGCGTTGCACCTGTCAGGCCGCAGGCAATAGCTACAGCCATTGCATTCCAGAACTGGCTGGCGAACATCGGAATCAATCCCAGTACCGTAGTGAAAGCCGCCAGCATAATCGGACGGAAACGCACAATCGCCGATTCCGTAATCGCCTTGGCAGGCTCCATCCCGGCATCAAGATGCTGCTGAATCTGGTCAACCAGCACCATACTGTTACGGATAATTGTACCGGTGAGCGCCAGAATACCCAGCTCCGCCATAAAGCCCAAAGCGGAATTGAACAGCAGCAGGCCGAAGATAACGCCGATTATACCCATCGGCGCCGTCAGCATAATAACCAGCAGCTTGCGGATATCCTGCATCTGCAGCATAATCAGAACGACAATCAGCAGCAGCATCAGCGGTATCGGCTTCATCAGATAATTCAAGGTATCGTTGCTGTCCTCCAGCGAACCGCCGACCTCGATGCTCATGCCGGCAGGCAGCTCCTTGCGCAGAGGCTCCAGCTCCTTATACACCTGCTTGGTAACATCGTTGCCGGTAACGCCGTCAACAATACCGCCGTTGACGGTAATTGTAGGACGCAGGTTGCGGCGCCAGATGATATTGTCCTCGCTGGTGTAATCAAGATGCGCGATTTGAGACAGAGGCACAGCACCCTGGCTCGTAGGAATGGAAATAGTTTCCAGCTGCGAAATATCTGCGCGCTGGTCAGGCTGCAGGCGGAAAACGATACCAATCTGCTGGTCGCCCTCCAGATAGGTTGCTACGGTATAACCGGATACCTGAGCCTGCAGAGCGTTGGCCACAGTCTGACGTGTGAGTCCCATTTGCAGCAGCTTGTCATTGTCGACCTTCAGCTTAACGGCGTTGGTCTGCTCCAGCCAGTCAAGACGTGTCATGTTGACGTAGGGATTAGCGGCCATCACCTTGCGCACCTTCTGCGCATATTCCTTAACCTGCGCATCGCTGTTGCCGCTGACGCGGATCATAACAGGATAGGGAGCAGGCGGACCGAGCGGAATCGAGCGGGAGTAAACTATAGCCTCCGGTAAATGCTCGGTAGCAAGCTCGCTGATGCGCTTCTCCAGTTTTTTGCGGTCTTCCACGCTTTTGGCAACAACTACGAGCTGTGCGTAGTTATCACGCGGCTGTACCGGGTCGATTACCAGCACAAAGCGCGGTGCACTTTCGCCTACGTAGGTGGAAACGTGGTCTAATTCCTTATCATCCTTAATCAGATTCGTCAGCTTGCGTGCCGCGGCATCAGTTGTTTTAATCGAGCTGCCCTCAGGCATATTAAGCTCTACCAAAAGCTCCGGACGTACGGAGGCGGGGAAGAATTCCTGGCTGACGAAGCGCAGCATGAACATGGAAAGTCCCAGCATCGCCAAGGTAATGCCGATAACCGTAATGCGGTGTCCCAAGGCCCAGTGCAGCAGCTTGCGGAATGCGCTGTAGAAGCAGTTGTCATAAGATTCCTGCTTGATAACTGTAGGACGTATCCATTCATAGCCCAATACCGGTGCCAAGGTTGCGGAAACAAGCCAGGACAGCATCAGGGTTACGGTCATAACCGGGAAAAGGCTGTAGGCAAATTCCGAAGCGCTGGCCTTGGAGAAGGCAATCGGCATGAAGCCGAGGCAGGTAATGGTGGTGCCTGTCAAAAGCGGCCAGGCGCAGGTTTTGAAGGCATAGGAGGCTGCTTCCTTACGAGGCATGCCTTCGGACATTTTTACTTCCATCAGCTCAACGACGACGATGGCGTCATCGACCAGCATACCAAGGGAAACAACCAGTGCGCCCAGGGATACCTTATGCAAATCGATGCCCAAAGCGAACATTGCGCAGAAGGAGCCTAACAAAATCAGCGGGATGCAGCAGGAAATTACGTAACCGCTGCGGCGTCCGAGCGTCATCAGGCTGACTACCAGCACGATGATAATTGCCTCGTAAAGGCTTTCGGAGAATTCGCTGATGGATTTTTTTACTACCTCAGGCTGATTGGCAACCTGATTAAGCTCCAATCCGAGCGGCAGCTCCTTTTGGATGCGGGCGATTTCCTTGGCCAGATTTTCACCGAGCTTGATGTTATCGCCGCCGTCCTCCATAGAAAGAGCAATGCCGACTGCGGGCTTGCCGTTATAGTACATCATTGTTTCCGGCGGGTCTGCGTAACCGCGGGTGATGGTTGCGATATCGCCCAAGCGGAAGACACGGCCGTTGGCATTGATGGGGATGGCAGCAATATTTTCCACGCTGTCGGGGCTGCCGGTAATGCGCAGGTAGGAGTTGGCTGTGTCGGCCTCAATCATACCGCTGGCATTGACCGAGGTCTGTGCTTTGATAGTGTTGGCAACACTGTTGATATCCAGTCCCAGCTGTGCCAGCTTGGCAGTTTGCATCTGCACGAAGATTTTCTCCGGCTGTACGCCTACCAGCTCAACCTTTTTGACATCAGGCACGCTGAAGAAGTCGAGCTTAATTTTTTCGGCGTATTTACGCATATCCTCATAGGTGAAGCCGTCACCGGTAATTGCGTAGATATTGCCGTAAACATCATCAAAACGGTCGTTATAAAAGGGGCCTACGGTACCCGAAGGCAAGTCCTTTTTGCCGTCGTTTACGATGTTGCGCAGCTCCAGCCAGCGCTGACGTACCGTGTTGCCGGCAACTTCATCCTTGAGCGCTACCGTAATAACGCAGACGCCAGGACGCGAATAGCTGGTGATTTTCTTAACCTGCGGCAGACTTTGAATCTGCTTTTCCAAAGTATTTGTCAGATGCATTTCTACATCCTTGGCGCTGGCACCGGGCCAGGCTGCGGATACTACCATCTGCTTGACGGCAAAGCTGGGGTCCTCGCTGCGTCCGAGCGATTTAAAGGAAAACATACCCATAATCAGCACAAGCACAGCGAAGAAGTAAACTAACTGGCGATGGTTAATAGCCCATTCTGCCCAGTTGGCATGATGCTTTTCGTTGTTTGACATCAGATATCACCGCCTTTGGTCAGACGTACCTGTTGGTTATCGACAAGCTTGCTGAGGCCGGCGGTTATCAGAATATCACCCTTGTTTAAGCCGCCTGCCAAACGTACGTTGTTGCCTACGTAGCCGGCAACCTTAACGTCCTGCAGCACAGCGCGGTTATTGCGCACCAGCCAGACCTGAGTCTTGCCGTTTACCTGATACAGTGCGGTAGCAGGAATAACAATCTCGTCCTCGGACGCCGCAGCGTCCTTAAAGCTGACCTTGGCAGTCATGCCGAGCTTGGCTGCTGCAGGCAGCTGCGGCACAGCAACGCGCACCTTATAGGTACGTGTAATGCTGTCGGCAATAGGCGAAATTTCGCGGACAGTGCCCTTCGCCGTAACATCTGGAAGCGCCCAGAAGCTGATTTCCGCCTGCTGGCCGACGCTCAGCTTGACGTTTTCCGGCACGTTAATCTGGATTTCACGTTCACCGCTGCGCACGATGGTGACCATCGGCGTACCGGCTGCCGTTACCTGGCCTGCTTCACCGGTGATGGCTGCCACAACGCCGTCGGCATCACTCGTCAGCTGCGTGTAGCTCAGCTGGTTGCCGCTGGCGTTGGCGTTGGCCTGTGCCTGACGCAGCGCAGCATTGGCTGCCTCCAGCTGGGTGTTGTACTGGTCGCGTGTTGCTTCGCTCACAGCACCGCCGGCATATAGCTTGTTAAAGCGTGCCGCATTGTCGGCCGCCAGCTTTTGGTTGGCAATGGCAGATGCCAGCTGTGCATTGGCTGCTTCTACGCTTTGGTTTACATCCTTCGGATCAATCGTCATCAGAATCTGGCCGGCGTGTACCCGGTCGCCTACGTTGACAAGACGGGAAGCGATTCTGCCGGCAGTCTGGAAGGCCAGCTGGCTTTCATAACGTCCGCGCACCTCGCCGGGATATACGGTGGAGGAATCGGCAATGCTTTCGCCAACCGTCATAGTCCGGACGATGGGGATGTAGTTTGCCTCCTGTGGCTTATGCATAATACTGCTGTAAAGCTGCCAGCCTGCGGCTGCCAGTACGACAACGGCAGCTCCGGCAACAAGTTTCTTTTTATCAGGAAGTTTGGGAAGTTTTTCCATAATAGACTGCATGATTTAACAGCTCCCTTGCAGAATAATGTTATTGTTGTAAAATTTTTAATCGTTCAATTAAATTATAGGTTCTAATGTAGAGAGCGTCAAGCAACAAAGTTGTAAACAAAAATAAAGCTGCCGAAAAGCAGCTTTATTTGAGGAATATATTTATTTTTTGCTAAGCGATGCAAGGTAGGTGTTGAGCGCCTGCAGCAGGTAATCAAGCTCAGCACCGTTTTTGAAATTACCCAGCTCGCAAATATGGCTGTGCATCAAAAAGAAGAACATGATAATACCTTCCAGAGTGAAGGCAACGTGGGTTGCTTTGATATCCGCAACGATTTCGCCGCAGGCAATCGCTTCCTCAACCAGCTCGGTCATGAACTGATGGATGCGGTACAGCTTGCTGCGCACATAATTTTCAAACATGGGCTGCGGAGTCAGCAGTTCACGGTAAATCAGGTGAATGTTATAGGGGTTCTGCTGTTGCATTTCGGCAATGCCGTCTACATAGGTACGCAGCTTGGTCAGCGGTGAACCTGGCTGCTGACGGATTTTGTCCTGCAGCTTCAGAAATTTTTCGGCCTCGGTATATAAAACCTCCTGATATAAATTCTTTTTGCCGCCGAAATAATAGGAAATCAACGCGCTGTTGACGCCGCTGGCAACAGAAATCTGCTTGATGGACACGGCAGCGAAGCTGTCCATGGCAAACAGCTTGGTTGCGGCTTCAAGAATTTTATCAGCAGAATTGAGATTAGGACTTTCATCTATCATATAACGTAATACCTCGTTGGAATAAATAATGTATGAATATATTATACACGATTTGGGCGCAGATGTAAGCTGATTTTGTTAAAAAAGTGATATTATGAAAATATCTTGTTAAATATGAAAATTTTGTTCGTTAATATGTTGGCTGTGTACTGGTTTTCTGCTATAATAAAAAAATAACGGAGGTCAGTATAGAAAAAATGAATACATTGGCTATAGCTTTGATGATTGTCATAGCCCTGCTGTTGGCAGGTGTGATAATATTATTGATACAGGGACGCCCGAAGGCGGATATGACGGCGCAGCGGCTGGAGCTTTTGGAGCGCAGGCTTGCGGAAAGCATGTACGACCTGCGCGGCGAGCAGAGCACACTGGCGCGGGCAGCGCGCTTGGAAAACCAGGCGGCGAGCGACAGGCTGAGCGAACAGATTGACAAGCGCGTGGCGCGTCTGGCGGATATGACGGACCAGAACCTGGAGCGCATCCGCATGACTGTGGACGAGCGCCTTAATCAATCGCTGGAGCAGAAGTTCGCGCAGGTCAACAAATGCCTGGGCGAGGTACACCAGTCACTGGGACAGATGCAGAGCCTTTCCTGCGGGGTGGATGAGCTGCGGCGCGTTCTTTCGAACGTCAAGGTGCGCG
>OGYN01000512.1_pt1 | contig 35877 bp, 28 predicted proteins | sample 1576551 | NCBI WGS metagenome assembly OGYN01 (sample SAMEA3541589, study PRJEB24748) | human gut metagenome | biome: human gut; feature: human-associated habitat; material: faeces | place: China | collected 2012 | reverse complement strand
AGGATGACTTATGGAAAGTAACAATCCATGAATTCCTGCATTCTCGCGGTTTGCCCCATTGCAAGAAGGATGATTTAAAGTGCCTGATGCAGGATGCCCATGGCAAGAATACTTTCTACATGAAAAACGGACTGTGCCAAGATTGCCAAAAGTCATTAAAAAACATCATTGACAATCAATGAGAGTCCAAATCAACCAAGATTTTTGCTTATAATTTTGTCGCAGGAGTTCCGTAATAACCATACAGAACCCAAAATACAAAGTAAACTATCATAACTATACATTCAATTATCTAAGAACTGATAAGGTCTATTCTTAGGGTATGCCCCAATTTGGTGTACCCTAAAGAATGGACTGCTCAAAAGCAAGCATATCAAAAACAAAAAATCCCCACTTAAACAATCACTCCATATCCATGAAAGAACCTCAACCAAGTGAAGAATAAAGAACCTTTGGCCAGATGTAAGAGTATGAACACTACACCTACTTAGTTGGGAAGTGACACAGCTCTTTCCCAAACCAAAGGTAGAAAAGCTGATGTAAGCAACAAGGTTAGTGCTCGTTTGCCACTATGCAAGTATATCCTACATTTAGTCGTACACACTTGGGAGCAACCTTTCTTTAATGCAGTTGGCACTTCTCAGTCAGCCCAATTCCGACCAATATCCAACTGCCATGCAAAACATTGGTGGTAAAAATGAGAACGTCTATGACGCTCTCCCTCTATCCAACGTTTTTGGTTTATAACAATTGATCAATGCATTTAATAGTGCACCATCAATGATAAAATACATAGGTACTATCAAACAGAGATTATCCCTTATTGTAGTGGAAGATGGTCTCGTACTGTAGAATTCGGATCATTACAGAATGGTGTGCTTAGTCTTAATCCTTATTGTAGTGGAAGATGGTCTCGTACAATGCATGACTGGCGCAAATTCGCTTGGAAGAAAGGGTCTTAATCCTTATTGTAGTGGACAATGGTCTCGTACTATGGAAGATAAGAAACATTCTTTTATAGACCAATTGAAGTCTTAATCCTTATTGTAGTGGACGATGGTCTCGTACATAATCCTAAGACTGCTTTTGCCGGTAATTATATTGTGTCTTAATCCTTATTGTAGTGGAAGATGGTCTAGTACAGCACTATCGGCAATGCCATCATGTACACATTATTGTCTTAATCCTTGTTGTAGTGGACGATGGTCTTGTACTGTACTTCAAGGACTTTGACCGCAAAGAGTATACGTCTTAATCCTTGTTGTAGTGGACAATGGTCTCGTACGCTGTAGCAATGGGATTTAGTTGCGATGACCGTAGCTTGTCTTAATCCTTGTTGTAGTGGAAGATGGTCTCGTACAGCATTTGAGACCTACGTATGGCTCAAAAAAGCAGTCTTAATCCTTGTTGTAGTGGAAGATGGTCTCGTACTTATGTCAGCAATTTCAGTTGGTAAAAATGGCGATGTGTCTTAATCCTTGTTATAGTGGACGATGGTCTTGTACACGATGGTAATCACATGCTAATCATACATGAACAGGGGTCTTAATCCTTATTGTAGTGGACAATGGTCTCATACATTTTTTCGACGCTGAAACTCGAAATGTGCTAGAGCTGTCTTAATCCTTATTGTAGTGGACAATGGTCTCGTACTACAATGATCCTCTCTTCTGGGTTAAGTAAGGTCAAGTCTTAATCCTTGTTGTAGTGGACGATGGTCTCGTACAGTTCGTAATAATCATGTAACTAAAGTTACTAAAGAGTCTTAATCCTTGTTGTAGTGGAAGATGGTCTCGTACGAAGTGTAACTTTTAAACAGTTGGATATATGAGGTCTTAATCCTTATTGTAGTGGAAGATGGTCTCGTACTTTGCAGACGAGTTTTCTCGTTTCGTGAATGGTAAGTCTTAATCCTTATTGTAGTGGAAGATGGTCTCGTACTCGACCTTATAAGACATTATTGATTATCAATAAGTTAAAGAGCTTCACTAAAGAAATGTTCACCTTTCTTAACCGAAAATTAACTATTCCTTAGCGGGTGCAAAGATACGACTTTTTTTCGAGATATGCAAGCCAATTATTCTTAAATATTTAGCCATTTTCTGCATAAAAATAAAACACCATTAACCATTGAACATCCCTTGCGATAGATTGCGAATTTAACAATCAACAAAAAGAAACGCCAAACAATAAGTAAGTCGCCAAGAAGAGCATGAGAAAGGTATTCAAAAATTCACTTTTCAGAAACTTCTTTCACGCCCCCAGCCCTCCTATTTGTCAAACAACAAACAGTTTAAAAGTCCAATAAATAAAGGAAAATGCATGAGTCCTGCATATAACTGAAAGTATTCAAAAACAACAAAAAACAAGAAAAATGAGCCAGTGAAATACCTTTTCACTATATACCCTTACCTTTGCACCCAGAAAACCAAAGCACCTATGGTTAAAGTTAGGAGCACAACAAAAAGAATAAAGACTATGAATACAATGATCAAGAACATTTTAACTAGTTGGGAATCTTCCCTCATCCGCTTCCAAAAGATTGACTGCTGGAATTACTCTGAGAATCTGGCAACATTGGGATGGTACCTACATAACAATGACTGTACAATAGAAGAGTACTACCTGATCAAGTACATCAGAGACAGCATCATCGGAGTGAACTTCAACGTCAAGAGCGTACTCAATGCCATTCAAAAACTCATGAACATGGAAGCAGCAAAAGAGAAAGACCTCACAACCATGCTGGTGAAAATGGATGGAAACAGAGTTGTCCTGAATGGTCAGGATGTACGCTTCAAGAAAGAGACCGAGAAAATCTTCAAGGAGAAGCTCAAGTTCAAGAAAGGAATGTTGCTTCGTAACTTCGACATTGAGACGGAAGCTCCACATGACTCCAAAAAGGTAAGACGCATCGTGGAGAAGAGAATGTGCCAGGCCTATCACCGGATGCATAAGAAGGATGAAGGCTACAAAACCAGCAACAAAGAGAAGTACTGGATGGACAGAGCCACCGCCTTCCAACTGTACAACATCGGACAGAAGGAAAAGACTAGAAACACAAGAAGAGGCGAATCCACCCACTGGAAATGGAAGAAAGATCCTATCACCAACGAATTAGTCCTCAAAAAGAAGATGGGGTACAAAAACGAAGAATCTGCACAAAAGGCTATAGCCCAATGGAAGATTAATCACCCATATGATTCCAGAGAGATGACAGCTTACAAATGCAACTACTGCAACAAGTGGCATATCGGGCACAAATCCAACTTTCAGAATCATCCGGCGATAGATTCCATGATTCCCCAAATGCAGACTTGTTGCTAAGCCATTGAAAAAGAACAAAGAGAAATATATGGAATCGTCTTGCCAGCTTTGCTGATGTAACTGGAATCAATGGCTGTAGCAATCTTCCATGTTCACCAAAAAAGGCTTGGCAAGTGATACAAAAAGTTTGAGCTAGCCAATGCATTCGACTTTTCAAGCCGAATGCGTTGCAATAAGTCCGCTCGACATACGAGCAATACCTCTTAATTGGGGTGATAATTACCTTTTTGGAATACCAAGAATAAAATTATCACCTCAAATAGTATTTTCTCGAAACATTTTGTTACCTTTGCAACAGCAAAAACAACTACATCATTAAAGATGTCCATATATAGATCAAGCACTGTATTCATAAATACAGTAGTTCTGTAATTTAAAAGTTACAGAATCTATGTGACTTGACCAACTCTTCATATAGATGATTAACAATTAAACATAAACAAAGAATAAGAAAATGAATTATTTTAAATTGTTTGCAACTTTAGTAAAGGCTATGGTGAAGTCTTTGAGAACTCGTCAGTATGTTCTTACTTTCGAAAAAGAGAGTGATAACCTTTGGTATATTAAAATGCCTTGGGCTGGACATCATCATAACTTGCAGATGGTTGCAGGAGCTAACCATCTGTTGGAGACTTTCAAGTCTAGATTGGTCACTGTCCGTGTATCTTACGAACAGAAAGAATCTACTGATATCTGTCTTACCAGACAATATTACAGAATCTTTGGTGGTGCTACCTACAAGGTTTCCAATTTAGAGGGATTCACAAAGGAGGTTTGGATTTGCCCAGTTACTTTGTTCGTACTTGGTAAATACCCAAAACGAATTTATGTCTCTAACTCTCAGAAGTAACATAGTTCATAAACTGGAGAGAATAGTCTACCATGTTTACCTTTCAAGGGCTAATGGTATTAATAGATAACTAAAAGATAATAAAAATGAGTAAGGAAGTAAAGATTTCAGTTATCAAGTTTGAAATGGTCAAAGGTAAGAAGACCTATAAGTCGTTTACCTTTAAGTTGAATCCAAAGGAAATGGCAAAGTTCAAGACCGAGGCAACGGTGAAGAAGAAGGTGGCAGAATACGTGGCAAAAAGTGGCGTATATAAGCCTTCTGAACTTCAGAACTTAAAATACGACATGAAAGAGTTCCTGGAAGAATGGCAGAAGATGATTCCTGTAGTGGAAGCAGAGGAGCTTGCAAAACTGGATAAGTCACCGAATAATCCAGAAACTCGCGTTACCCCTCATCTCATCAGCCGTCTTGCTGCCGGTGAAATCTTTGTATTCGGCTCCAACGCCATGGGCTATCATGATGGTGGTGCGGCAAAAACAGCCCTGGAGAAGTTCGGTGCCATCAGAGGACAGGGACATGGTTTGCAGGGAATGAGTTATGCCATCGATTCAATGAGTGGTATGGAAGCTATGAAAAAGGATGTGGATGAATTCATCGAGTTTGCCAAGAATCATCCTGACAAAACATTCTTTGTGACATTGATTGGTTGCGGTATCGCCGGATATTCTCCAGAAGAAATGGCTCCTCTGTTTGAAAGATGCTACGATCTTGAGAATGTGTGTCTTCCTTCTGAGTTCTGGGACATCATCGGATGGCCGAAGGTTCAGCAGCCGCACTATGATCTCTTACGTTTCCTGGATGCCCAGGAGTTTGCCTATACCCAGGCTTTGAGAGAACTGAAGGAAGGACGAAAGCAAAGCCATTGGATATGGTATATCTTTCCACAGCAGAAAGGACTCGGTCATAGCTACAACGCAAACTACTATGGTTTGGATGGCGAGGGTGAAGCCAGAGCCTATGTTGAACATGAAATCCTGGGTGAAAGACTCCGTGAATGCTGCAAGGCGCTCCTGCTCCACAAGGGTAAGGACATCGAATACATCATGGGAAGCGGAGTTGATGTGATGAAGCTCAACACCTCTATGAATCTCTTCAATAGAGTAAGTCCGAATGATGTGTTTGAGGAAGTTTTGGATGTTTTCTTTTAAAAATAAAATAATGACAAAGGTAACTCTTGGACGTTTTAGCGTATGAAGTATTTGGAAATGATGTAATCAAATTTCGCTCTTGTATGCTATTATTTAATGCACAATGTAATAATAAAGACAATCCTTTTAGAAGAGTCCTTATCAGAGAACATTGGTTATTTTAAACAATAAGACCAGGATATGTAAAGTTGTAACAAAAAAAGAAAATGGTAGTAACAATCATAAAAATGTGATATAATGAAAAAAATATTTTTTGCTGCATTCATAATGCTTATCGTAACAGTATTCACTGCTTGCACTGCTAAACAAGTTTCAGAAAGTACTGTCAATACACAGTTACAGAACTCTGTTGACAGCATTGTAAAGCAGGATATGAAGGAGTTTGCGGCTCAAGAAGGTATGGTAATCGTCATGGAGACCTCCACAGGTAATCTCCGGGCAGTAGTAGGATGGAAGGAAGATAAAGGGAAAGTAGTAGAAGACACCACCCTACTCTCCAAATCCCGTGAAACTTTCCTTTTCAGAGGGGCATCCCTGCTTGCAGCTCTGGAAACCGGAAAAGTTACGCTGGACGATATGTTTCATACTTATGCCGGTATTGATGTTATCGGACAGGATACCATCTATGACCATAACTGGCGAAAAGGTGGATATGGAGAGCTGACGCTTCTGCAGGGGCTGGCATACAATTCCAGTATTGCCATTGACAAGGCTGTAGATGTGGCTTATCAAAATAAAGATGTTTTCTTGCAAAAGCTACAGCAAATGGGATTGGAGAAGGATTCTACTTTCAAAGGTTCCTGGCCTGTTTATGCTCTAGGCTTCCATCATAGAAGACCAACCAGCATGGTAAGTTTCTTCAATGCCATTGCCAATGGAGGAAAGATGGTCTGTCCAAAATTGCAGGAGGGTTCTGCCATCGTGGTTGACTCTATGATAGCCAAGAAGAAGAATATTGAATCGATGCAGAAAGCACTTAGATTCTTCGTCACAAACGGCTTGGGCAAGAAGGCAGAATCAAAAATGGTCAATGTGGCTGGCATCTCTGGAAGTATCCATACGGAAGATGGCATCTATGCAGACTTCTGCGGCTACTTCCCTATCGAGAAACCGAAATATACGGTATTCGTCAGCTATAAGAGATCAGGGACACCAGCTCCTGGAGGAAACATGGCAGGACGAACTTTCAGAAAGATAGCAGAGTTATTGCAAAAGAACAACAAATAAGAACAATACATATGGAGACTATTATTTCAACAATTGTGATTGTAGCTTGTACTTATTTCTTTACTCGAAGAAAAGCAAAGCCTACAGAACAAGAGCCAGATGTCAGCACACAACCTGAGGCTTCTGCAAACATACAGCAGGAAGAAAAGCAGGAAGAACCTCCACACACCAAGGATTTGTGCATAGAGCTACTGAAGCAGTTAAACTGTGAGGTATCTGTTGAAGAAGAGGACGAAAACCGCTTATATTTTCAGTATCAGGGAGAACATTTCATCATTGATGCCACCAACGAGAGTTTCTTCATTGATATTTGGGATCCAAGGTGGTATATTGTTCCATTGGATGATCTAGAACAAATGTCCAATGTACGTAAGGCAATTAACACTATCAACAGCTGGTGTGGAACAACTATTTTTTATACCATAGAAGAAGGACAGAAATTTGTTCTCCATTCCAAACGCCAGTGCATTCTGACCAAGGAAATCCCACATGTGAAAGAATACCTAATGGCGCTATTGAATGATTTTTTCACAGTTCATAACAGGCTGCGTGAAGAAATCGTTCCACAAAATACAGAGAACTGAGATATCCTGTGGCTAGGCAAATATTTTATTTATAATTTTGTCGCAAATGTTCAGTAAAAACCATACAGTACCCAGAATACAAAGCAAACTATCATCACGCTACAGTTCAATTATCTAAGAACTGGTAAGATCTATTCTTAGGGTATGCCCCAATTAGGTGTACCCTACAGAATGGACTGCTCGTAAACAAGCATACCTAAAACGAAAGAACTCCCCATTAATTGTGCCAAAGCAGAACCCTTCAAGAACCTCAAGCAAGTAAAACGAAAGAACCTTTGGCCAGATGTAAGAGTATGAACACTACACCTATTAATTGAGAAGTGACAAAGCTCTTTCACAAACCAAAGGTAAAAAGGCGCAGCTACCACCGTACCCCCTAGTCTGCCTTTCGTTGGAGCAGGTGCTGTCGCTCCAAACCTTTCTTTTATGCAGTTGGCATTTCTGCGCAATCTCATTCATTGCGAATATCCAACTGCCATGCAAAACATTGGCGGTAAAAATGAGAGCGTAGCTATGCCCCTCTCCCTCAATCCAACGTTTCGCAATTGCAAAGTTATATCTTTCCATTGAAATCCCAACACATTGAAGCGTTAATCTTTTGTAATATTTGAATATCCCTTTTGGATTATATCAATTAATCTCTACATTTAAAAGAAAAAACACCATCGACATTAAGCTATAGTGGAACTATCGAACAGGAATCATCCCTTGTTGTAATGGCCGATGGTATCGTACTTTACAGTATAGAATGATCTACCAAAGAATATACGTGCCCCTCTACGTCATATTTAAACCGATGCCTTGCATCCAGTCTCATGCTAGCTTCAATGGACGATTTCGTCGAATTTGGGAAAAACACCTTCACTTGCTGATATATTTCCATAAGCGACAATGGCTTACCGGCCAGAGACAACACCTCATAAATTTTGTCTACCATCGTCCCCCAATAGATATGCTCCCAAGATGCCAACCCATAGTAGCCTGACAGTCCAATGGATTTCACTTCCTTCATTTTAAGCAAATAAACGCGGATGGTATTAACCGTAAGATGACGATAAGTAGGACACCTTCTTAGAAAAATGTCTCTAATTTCCTCCGCTCTCATTGGTTTGCCTCTTTCTTTCAGTATATCCAGTAGCTCATAAGTAACAGAGATTTTGTTTCTTTCAGCCACGAAACCACCTTCACGATCCACTTCCAAACCAAAGATATCCAACATCAGATAAGTAAAGAATGAAATGAAATGCTCCTTACCACCTAATTTCTGAATATCCAGCTCCTTTAAAAACATACTAGCCTGATAATGCTCATCCATGAAACGAATGGTAGCCAACAGTTCTTTCATCTTCTCAACCAGCTTGGCTATTTCTTTTGTATCAAACAGACATGCATTAACCAATATAAATCTATCTTGATAATTGTACTTTCGAAACTGCTTATTTAAAGGATAGCAAGAATTTCTCAAAAATACCAGTTCCATCAGCCCAATGACATCCTGCAAATGCTCTTTTTCCAAGATATTCTTACAAATAGGCGAGTAGAATCCAATAAACGGCATTTCATACAAAAAGTCGTAATATTTCCAATGTCCATCCTGTGTAATTGGTTCAGTATTCTCCCCTATTGGGAAAAAAAGATACTTCTTAAGTTTATATGATTTTATATTGTAGGCTTTCATCAACTCCTGAAGAGTTCTTCTTTCTGTCCCGATTCCTCTATATTCTAAGAAAAAACACCTTCTTTCATTCCACATTCCACTATTCAGATAATCCGTAAAAAGAGTGAACATCGGATAATAACCATTTGCCCGATGAAAATCAATCACAAAGGATACCTTTTTATCCGTCATGAATGGAAACAATCCTATTGTGCATAAACAGGTATGTTCAAAGTCTATGGATGTATATGCCTCTACAAGAAAATCAAGCAAAGAAAACGGATAATGATCGTTCAAGGAATGTTTAAGTTTATATCCAATGCCAAAACTATCAATTTTGTCAAAGCTATGATATGTCCATGATTGGAACATGTCAACTTCATATGTCAATCTATCCTCTACAAAAGGAAATATCTGGACGGAATCTAGCCCTTTAAAGTTCTTTTTAAAGACAGCATAATGCAATTCCAACAAGAACCTGTTCTTATTAGAAAGACGAGAATAAAGTAACGTTCCCAATGCATCTTTACCCACCTTATGCATATAATGCTTAGCATTATCATGAACATAAAAACTAAACTCGTTATGAATATCATGCATCAAATATTCCAGACAAAGTAAGAAAACATATAGGCATGAAGCAGCCCTAGGATAATTATCCACCATCGACATTAAGTGAGATCCCTTCATACAAATGAACTTCAGTATATCTAACGAAGAAGGGAATATTGCCTGAAATTCCTTGCTATCTCCAGCATTCTCACATAAATGAGCATAACAGATGACCATCTTTTGCATGATTTCATCACCACAAAATTGCTTTACCTCCAAAAGAGGATCTTGAGAATTAATCGTAGCAAAAACATGCTCCACATCATTGATAACCTTCAATCCAATCCCTGGTATTGCCCACAACTTTTTTATCCCCATAGCCTGAAGGTCTCCAACAGTGAACAGTGAAAGAGCCCACAGCTTGTTGTAAGTAAACGTTGTTATCAGCTTATCGCCTAATAATCTGTATATCGATGTATCAATAGTATACATAATTCTCTTTTATATTTCATTGTTCTTGAATTTCTTGACATAAAAACCATCAAAGAAACTCACATAGTTAACAGTAAAAGTTCCATATTAAACAGCTTACTCTTTCTTGTCAAACGTAGAATACATAGCTACCTGAAACAAGTTCCTCACTTCAGAATTATCTGACTTAAGCCAAATACCATCCTTGCTAGCCACATAAACAGCCAACACCATAAGAAGAAAAGAGTACAAGCAGTTAAGCCCAACCTGAGCAGATGTCAAAGCAGCACCAACCCAGAGCAAAGGGATTACCAGAACATTTCGCCTGTTTAACCATTCATTGAAAATATAGCTATTCATTATTATAAGTTTAAGCACTTTTATACAAAGGTACAAAAGTATTAAAAATATAATAGAATACCAACTTTTCGTTAGGAATTTTACTGATAATTCCTCAAAATACATGAAAATGAGGCCATTTCTTTAAAAGAAATCTATTTCAGTACCCCCTTAAAAAGTATCTCTAAGAAAAAAGCACGTTGAACTGTCCACAAGTCTTTAGCACGTAGGCAATTCAAATTAATCCTTGTTGTAGTGGCCAATGGACTCGTACCCCCCATGACAAAAACAAATTTATTCACAATTCAAAGTCTTAATCCTTGTTGTAGTGGAAGATGGTCTCGTACAGACAAATCACAAATTATTCACAATTCAAAACGCAGTCTTAATCCTTATTGTAGTGGACAATGGTCTCGTACTTTTTAATAATATTTCACAAGGTCCAAAAAATGCGTCTTAATCCTTATTATAGTGGAAGATGGTCTCGTACAATGCATGACTGGCGCAAATTCGCTTGGAAGAAAGGGTCTTAATCCTTATTGTAGTGGACAATGGTCTCGTACCATGAATAAATAATTCCATATGTTAACAGGCAAATCATCTTAATCCTTGTTGTAGTGGACAATGGTCTCGTACATCAAGGAGCGTCGAGCAATCCGTATCAAGATTAGTGTCTTAATCCTTATTGTAGTGGACAATAGTCTCGTACAGAAAGTTTTCCTTACCACACGTAAGTCTGCAAAGTCTTAATCCTTATTGTAGTGGACAATAGTCTCGTACTGTGCTGTAAAAGACCTTTGTCTTAAAGGTAAATTGTCTTAATCCTTATTGTAGTGGACAATAGTCTCGTACTTTGTTTTATTAATTCCAAACTTATAAAATGGAGACGTCTTAATCCTTATTGTAGTGGACAATAGTCTCGTACCCGACCTTATAAGATTATACTGATTATCAGTAAGTTAAAGAACTCTACTAAACAAATATTGACTTTCCTTAACCGAAAATTAACTATTCCTTAGCGGGTGCAAAGGTACGACTTTTTTCTGAGATATGCAAGCCAATTATTCTTAAATATTTAGGCCTTCTAGACCTCACAATTTAGTCTTGTTAACAACAAATCAAAAAGTTAACCCAAAAAGCACTCTTCAGCATAAAAGTAAACTACACCATTACAATATCATAAACCAACAAATCAAACTACAAAAAACTATTTCTCACATATATAATAAGGTATTATATGCACCCTAAACAACAAATAACAGGAAAAATGAGCCAGTGAAATATCATTTCACGATGTTCCCCTACCTTTGCACCCAGAAAAACCAAAGCCGCTATGGTTAAGTTGTTAGCGACACAGTTGTATCCATTCATAAAAATGGCATAAAACAAAAGAAAGTAGAAAAAAAAGGGAAAATTGAGTGAGTGAAATACCATTTCAAACTCCCACAGTACTTTTGCAAACGAAAACAGGAACAAGAAGTTAAACCCATTAAAATTAAAGAATATGAATTACGAATATCGCTACCTCATGGAATACCTCCCAAAGAGATACTCCGCTACAATGAAACAGGAGAATGACAGAGAAGTCATCTACGACTTCAAAAACGGCTACTGCAGCCTTAGCTTGATGAACACAATCGTAGAATGCATCAAGGAAATAAAAAACGAAATAGGTGGCTACAACTGGAGAGTATGCTTCATACCAGCATCCACACACTACAAAACAGCTAGCCGCTACCAAAAGCTCGCAACCTTCATCGAGAAGGAAACAGGAATTGCCTGCGACTACCATACCATCCTGCCCATCCAGGACCAGGAATCAGGCCACATCACAGGCAAGAAGACAAACCCGGCAGAGAACTTCAACATCAAGACAAGCGACGTTGCCGGCAAGAACATCATCCTCATAGATGACGTCATCACAAGAGGCATGACATACGTGCACACAACCAACAAACTCATCAACAATGGTGCCAACATGGTAAAGGGACTCTTCCTCGCCAAAACAATCAATCCAGACTGGGTAAGACATTCAGCATAGCCCTAGAGAGAGAACAAGAGAATAAACGTTAAAACATATAAAGATCATGACAAAAGAACTCAAAATGAACGCCATCCCAATGACAGAGGATGCTGCATCAACAGTACAGGCTACCAATAACCTGGAGTACGTAAACCTCATGGAATATCTCCCTTTGAGATACCCTCCAACGCTAGAGGAAGAAAAAAATCGCAGGATTGTAAGCAACTTCAAGAGGGGAAGATGCTCACCGGAACTGAAGAATAAGTTCACCGATGCTATCAAGCAACTCAAGGAAGAACGCAAGGACGTGAAGCTGAGAGTCTGTTTCATACCGGCCATCACTGCAGACAAGACAGCCCTCCGCTACTCACAACTGGCAACTGCCATCGAGACAGAAACAGGCATACCAAGTGACTACCATACCATCTTGCCAAAACGAGCAACAGAACTCATGGCTACCGGAAAAACAGATCCAGCAGAGGACTTCCTCTTCAACAAGGAGCAAATCGAGGGAAAAGACATCATCCTGATAGGTGACATCATCACCACGGGAATAAACTTCACCAAGACATGCCAAAAGCTTGCAGAACTAGGCGCAAAATCAGTCATCGGCCTGTTCCTGGCAAAGACCATCATTACAAAGTAACAAAAAATTAAATCAAAAATACAAGAATAATGAATAATTACCAATACCTTAAAGAATATCTCCCAGTGAGATATCAGGCAAATGCCCAGCAGTTGGCAGACCGTCAGACTTGCTATAACTTCAAAGACGGCTACCTCAACGACGAAGTTAAGAGTGGATTCCTGAACAAGATCCAGGAAATAACAAATGGAGAGAAGACAGGTTGGGCCATCTGCTTCATCCCAGCATCCACCAAGAGCAAGACACAAACCCGCTACAAAAAGCTTGCAGAAGCAATCCAGGCAGCCGGCTACAAGGTAGCAATCAATGCCATCTACAATGAGCACGACCATGAAGCTGGTCACCTCACAGGAAAAACCGGCAACCCAATCGAAGGCTTCGGCTTCAACGCCAGTGACATCGCAGGCAAAAAGCTCATCGTCATTGACGACATCATCACAAGAGGAAGAACCTTCCAAATGGTTGCAGAAAAGCTGGAAACCATGGGGGCAGCAAGCGTAACAGGACTGTTCCTGGCAAAGACCTTCAACCCAGATTACCATCCTTACTATGATCCGACGGACGATTACGATTCGGAAGACTACTACGATCCATCAGACTACTACGAGGAGGAAGAGACATACGACAACTACAACGGTTCATACGCCCAAGACGTAGAAGGCTGGAGCGACCAGGACATAGACGACGTTTTCGACGGCGATCCTGATGCCTACTGGAACATCGACTAGTACAAACAGAACGTGCAGCTGCATAACAGAAATAATAAAAAAGAAATAGAACATAAAGAAATATGGCACTCAATACAGAACTCATTTTGACATTGAAAAACCTCAAAGGGTGTGGAAACAAAACTGTTCTCTCCATAGCCGAGGTTGCTCCATCCCAAGTGCAAACCATCGAGGACCTATGCCACTTCTGGCCAACACTTAAGGGCAAGAAGTTCGAAAAGTACTCTGCCACTGATCTCCAGGAAGCCAACAGAAAGGCACTGACCATCATCAACGATGCAGAGAGAGAAGGTGTAGGCATCATCTCCTATTACGAAGAGGCCTTCCCTCAAATCCTGCGTGAGACCATCAATGAAGATGGCAATGCTGACGCTCCATTGATTCTGTTCTACAGAGGCAACATCAAAGTTCTCCAAATGCCGGGCATCGCCATCATCGGTACAAGAGAACCGACAGAAGCAGGAACCCAGGCAGGAATCTACTTCGCAGAAAAGTTCGCAGAACAGGGTTTCAATATCGTATCAGGTCTTGCCATAGGATGTGACACCACCGGTCACCAGGGAGCATTGAACGTGAAGGGAACCACCACGGCATTCCTAGCCAATGGCTTGGATTGGGAATCCATCTACCCTAAAGAGAACCTGGAACTGGCCAAGAACATCGTGGAAAGCGGAGGGCTGCTGCTTTCCGAGTACCCGGTAGGACAAAGAGGCAACCGCTATACCCTGGTGGAGCGTGACAGACTGCAGGCAGGACTCTCATACGCTACCCTTGTCATCCAGACAGGTCTTAGAGGAGGAACCATGCATGCCGTAAATGCCACCCTCAAAGCCCGAAAGCCCCTCTTCATGATCAAATACAAGAACATGGATGGACAGGTAGGCGGAAAAGCAGAAGGCAACAAGAAGTTCCTGGAAGAAGGAAAAGCACACGCCCTGACATCAGGTTCATTCGAAGATGCCCTTGCCGTCATCAGAGAATCAGTAGAGAAGAACAACAAACCCAAAATCAAGGATTCATTATTCTAGCATATGATAAAAGGAGTGATTTTTGATCTGGACTTGACCCTTGTAGATACCACAATACTGGAAAATGCCAGAAAGATGAGAAACTGGCACGAGGCATATAGGCTAATCCCATATACCTCCATGTATGCAGGAATCCAAGAAGTCCTAGACAAGATAAAAGCACAAGGAATCAAGATGGCAATAGTCAGCACCTCACCCCGTCCCTATGTGGAAAGAATCGTTAGCCATTACCAGATTCCAGCAAGATTCATCGTTGGCTACCATGACGCCCATCCCATCAAACCTCATCCAGCCCCTATGCTAAAGGCATTGGAGCTGATGAATGAGAAAGCGGAAGATGTTCTGAGCTTTGGAGATAGGGCAATAGACATGATTGCAGCTAAAAAAGCAGGCATAAAAGCCATTGCATGCCTTTGGGGAACTAAGGAAAGAAGCATGCTGCTTGGCACCGCATACGACCAAGCAATTAGTTCTCCACTGGAGATTCTCCCATACCTACAATGAAGATCGCAGAGACATTGAGTATGGTATGATATCCTCTCATTAGGTTCCACTAGACATCCACATTTCTAATGGAACCTTTTTAAATCACTTACACCCACAAAATACAAAATTAGAGCACTGCTGTCCCGTTTAGAAATCGTCGGGGCTGAAAAGGCTAGGATATAGCCAACCCTCCGTCTCTTCTGTTGGAACAGCTTTGTTAAACAAATCATTTAAAGGAGTCTTGTCCGTAAGGAATAGACCCACGTTCTTTGAAATAGTGTGTAGCGATTGATCTATGTGCATCACTTTCTTTGCATAAGCTAAAAGCAAGTATGTGCATATGGCAATCCAGATTTGCAGATATATGGCATTCTCGGAAGTTCCGTAAAAAGATTTGATGTGAAGGTGTTGCTTAATCCATTTAAAGTAATTATGAGAAGCTTTACATAATTGCTTTCGTGACGCCAAAGGCTATACTGGTCTTATGGACTGCCAGGCTCGCGATAAGTGGAAACTCGATTTTGCTTTCAATGCTTCGTTCACATCACTAAATGTTGCCAAGGTAACTATGAAGGAGATGGGAATGGAATATTCTATGTCTTCATTCAAGTCACTGATGACCAACATTTATCTGGTGAAACGAATTTTTAAAGCAAGTGGGTACACCCCGAACCGAACTATAATTAGCAAGATTTTCAAAGATCCCTCGTGCTTACAGCGTATAACTGCTTAGCACATTATTGAATTATTAACGAACTATTGTTTTAGAATTTCAATCAAAAATAGTTCAAATTTCTTATAAACAGAAGAACGGAATCAAGCTGTGGGCTATATTCCGTTCTATATGTGTGTCTGTCTTTCTTGTTCTTTATCTGAAAGGATTATTAGACCAGTAGGTAATCTTTCGATACATCGTATCCTTATACTTTTTGGTCTTTATGTCGTATTCTTTTCTCTCAATCCAGTTGATATGGTCATCAAATTTTGTATAAACATAATAACTGCCTTCTTCTGGGTTGTCTTCATCGTATGTTTTGATGAGATTCTTATTTTTATCATATTCATAGATGGTTGTGAATCCCCAAAATATATATGAGTGAACTTGATGAAGGCTATTATAAGTCAGCTCTTCAAAGTTGAATGATGATGGGTTGACTTTGATGACATAACCTTTCGCATCTCGTTCTACTTCTTTGAGCTCCCCATTTTCATCTACAAGGCGACCTTCCTTGTCGAAATAGTCGGAGTAACGCAATTTATTGACTGCGTAAGAAATTTGTGCCTCTTTGACGTGACCCGTAAGGTCATAAACATAGGCATCAAAATACTTACGTTGTGCATTTGCTGGTACAACTGTGAATAACACAACACATACCAGGGCTAAGAGTTTTCTGTTTGTTCTCATAATTTGGTGTCTTTTGATATTTACTAGTAAAATTTTGGTTCTGTTTGTGTCACTCAACAACCTCTATATATGGAGTGTATGTAGGAAACCACATATCAAGAATGTCATCCACCTTTCTTTCGATAGCAGGTGTGATATACTTGCTTACCTTTTGGTAAACTATAGTAAGAGAGACCGCTTCGTTCACATCACTAAATGTTGCCAAGGTAACTATGAAGGAGATGGGAATGGAATATTCTATGTCTTCATTCAAGTCACTGATGACCAACATTTATCTGGTGAAACGAATTTTTAAAGCAAGTGGGTACACCCCGAACCGAACTTTAATTAGCAAGATTTTCAAAGATCTCTCGTGCTTACAGCGTATAGCTGCTTAGCACATTATTGAATTATTAACGAACTATTGTTCCATAATCTTCTCCTTTTAAACGTTTAAAACGTCTTTTTGAATATACAAAGATACATGATCCCCCTCACATCGCCAAACTTCTTGCATTATTTTAACGCAAACGATACGTAAACACTTAGAACAACAAGCTTGCTTGATTGTTATGCAGAGGACAACTAGAAGACCAGGAAGGCAATGAACTTGATTTCCTCCTTAATAGCATTCCATTCTCATATAGTAGATCATTTCAGATGGATGGTCTGTGTTTTCCCCGTAATATCAGTTACCACAGCAATCCCCCCATCACGAATCTCCACCTTCTCATATTTGGCATCAACTATCACCTTGCCTTTTACTGTCATAACACCCCAATGTCTGGGAATCTGTTCAAAGGCGCAATAGGCACCGACTGGTTGCGCTATACTGTGGTAGAGAGGTGGCACGATAACTTTACCATCTACCTTCACACCCCATTTCTTTCCAGCCTGATATAATTCTACATGCCCTGCCTCCGACTTTTCTTGCATCAGCAATAACTCCTGTTCCTCTTGCTTTTTCCTGCGCTGCATTTCCATGTTATAAACTTGCTTGCCAAGCCGAGGCATCGCAACCATCAAATTCTCGCTTTCTGTTTTGGGTTGATTGCAACCTATATAGGTCTTTTTCAAGCTGGAGTCAACGTAGTAATAATCCTCATGGCTGTCCATGACCACTATGCCACTGTCGTACAGGTCGGCACATAGCCAATATACATGAGTATGGTCGCCACGTAAAAAACAAACCTTTTCACTGTTTTCTTTATGCATTCGCATAGAGCCGCCATCCTCCTCTTTATATATCCATTCCTGACAACCACTGGCTGTAGAGCGTTGAAAGTTGTAGATCAAATAATATCCATAATTCCATAGGTCATATTGGGAAGGGCGAAAAGGTAAAGCAAAGTACTCGTAGGTACGAGATCTGAAGAGACCATTATATTCGACGAACTCCCATTTATTGATGGTGATTACCTCGGGAGCATCTTTCGCATGAATGTCCTCGTCTATGACAACTCTCGCCAAGAGATCGTAGTAACATACAGTCTTTCTGCGAGGTCGATAGGATAAGATATTACCTTGCAAGAACTTCATGTCATAATAGTTGCCTGGTTCTATCACCTGTTCGCCTTGCCGGTTTACTACCGTCATCTTTCCATCAGGCAGCTTGATGATGGCAAACTCCCCTTTGCTATCTACAAACTCACGATACTGTATCGTTTGGAGCAATTCTTCATGGCTCATCACCATCATCATTTCTGAGTCTGGATGAATCTGAATATCGTCTTGCTTTTCGTTCATCAGGAAAAACTCTCTATCCTTCGGAGTCTCCTTTCTCTTGCCAACTTTCAGCTTTCCCTCGAACATAGCATTCCAGTTCCATACTTGCGAAGGTAACCCGAACACCCGATAAAGTCCCACATTATCTATAATTACGCAGTTCTTCTTTCCCTTGGCTACTCGCAATCCTCGTCCCACCATCTGCAGGTACTTGGCAAGTGACAGCGTTGGTCGAGCCAACTGTACAAACTCCACATCCGGGCAGTCAAATCCTTCCGAGAAGATGTCCACATTCACCAACACTTGGATGTCACCTTTCTTGAAGGCTTCAATGTCTTGCTGTCTTTCTACTGCAGGTGTCTTCGAGTCTATGGCTATGGCTTTCACGCCATTTTCCTGATACAGTTTTGTGATTTTCTGGGCATGAGAAATATTGATAGCATACACGATGCCCTTTCTGTCTTTACCATATTCTTCCAAACTCTGATAAAGCCTTTCGATACTCGGTTTCTTATTCAGCAACATATCCATTTCCTTGTTCTGGTAGTCACCATCAGCCCCTCGCTTCTGTAAGGAGTCGATGAGCCGTTGCGTCACACCATCCGATTTGATGCTCACAAAATCATATGTCGCCAATCTTCCCTTGCTGATAAATTCAGGAACACTCCACGACTGCACCAAGACATCAAACAAATCCGTGAATCCCTTACCATTCAATCGGCAAGGAGTAGCCGTCAGTCCCAGGAACTTAGCATTCGGGAATCTCTCCCACATCTCCTTATAGGTCTTGGCAAGGGCATGGTGCGCCTCGTCAATCACTATCATTCCCGGTTCTTCCTCTATCTCGTCATAGTGTCTCATCAGCCACTGAATGGACATCGCCTTGACGGATGACAATAGGGAAGAGGTGTTTGATGCGAAATAAGAATGGAACTTTCTTACGGTTTCGTCTATCTGCGACACCAGCTCTCTTCTATGGGCTACAATCCATACTTTCTCCATTGGATTGCCATTCACGAAAGAGTCTATAACTGCTGTTAACAGGTATGTCTTACCTGTTCCCGTTGGCATTTGTGCCATCACGGACCGATGAAGGCGCAACTCACCTTCAATGCGCCCCTTCATGTCCTCCTGATAATCATAAAGCTTGATTTTCATCATAAAACTCCCTAAATAACAAGTGATATTTGTTTATAGTTAGAATGAAATATTGAAACCAAAATTTTTCTATTCATCAATAGATTTTCTTGTTGAAATGCCAGAATAAGAGTTATAACTAACCCTTTTATTATAACACATTTCAGGTTCTTCTATATTAGGCGGCAACTTACCTGTGATAGAACGATGTTCTTCCATTTGGATGTAAAGATAGGATTTTTTCATCTTTAATAGTTTATCAACAATATCTTTACGTAAAAAGAAGAATGTACTATCATCACAAATAAAACTGGCAGACACCTCTTCATTAGCAAAGATATATGCTAGTCTATCAATATCAAATGTCAATTTCAACATTTGGCATATTTCGGAAGAGAGACAGACAAGATTATTGTATTTGAACCTTTTTGTTGTCCATTCTGAGAAACAATATCTAACAAGAATACTAGCATTATCTTCTGTAAAATCCGTCTGTGTATCTTTGAGTTCGCGCCATGATAATTCCCCCAAAAAGGCATGGTTATACTCTCTGGAGAATTCTACATATTCTGAATCAACTTTATCAGGAGATATATCCTTTTGTATAAGAAGAGAATTCCATTTCAAATATATATCAGCATGTTTTTCACTCATCATCTGGTGACAAGTCCCATAAAGCAAAATCCAGTCGCCATCTCTATCTGGAAGTTTTTTTACAATTTGACCAGCTTGCCATTCAGACAAATTTGCTTTAATCCAGTTTGCCAAATCTTCATTTCTTTGAGGTAGTAAGAAAATTGTGAATAAGTTTCTCTTTTGTGGGACTATTGGGAAAGACGGATCTATTCTTACGAGAGGTGTACGAAATGTACCAACATACTCATTTCCAAGATTACCATTCAGTAATGACCACCCATAAAGTTCATACAATGCAGCCTGCCCATATTTAAATGCATAATTATTTTTGAATTGTCTACGATAGCTAACTTTTTCATGTTCTACGTTTTGTAACATGGAACAAACATCTTGGTCATAACCTAAGCGCTCCGCCATATTTTGCAACATACCATAAATCTGGCTAGAAGTATAATTTGCCTCATGGTAATAATCTGGTATAAAGAGTGGTCTTATATAAGATTTGTCGTAATCATAATCATATACAGAAAACAATGCCCACTCCTTTTCTATTTTCCCTGACCATTTCATATCAACATACTTATACAACAATTCTCTATTTTGCTGTTGACAGAAAGTAACTTCAGCATAACTATAAAGCGTTTCCAAATCATCCAATAGAACAACATTGGTAGTGGCATGATTCTTCAAATAGTTTTCTAATATATCGATACATTTCTTTAATGTTTCCCAATCTTTTGAGTGCAGTCCTAAGCCTGTAACAACAGATATAACAGCCTCAAGTACAAAAGGATCACATGTATATAGCAATAATGAGCAAATGCGCAAACCTTCATCATTATTTTCCTTTATTATCAAAAATGCCTGTTTGCAAAATTTCTCTCTAAATTCTATATCAGTGATGCCACACATTAGCAATGCAAATGCCAGCAAATCTGCATTTTTGAATTTATTTGAAACAAATCGGTCATGCAATATGGAATATGCTTCTTGTATAACATCATAAGTTGCAAATTTACTATTCCAATATTTGTCCAAAATACTTCCATCCTGTTTTGTAAAAAATGGAAGAAATGAAGACATGTAAGCTATATTATAAGTACATACCTTTGCATACAAAGCATCAAATAGGTGTTCTTTTATTTTTATTTCACATTCAGTTCCTGTCAATATTTTGATAAATGATTTTCGTCCTTTATCATAAGTAAGGAATATATCCAAGTTATCTATAGCAGCATTTATGACTTCTGGATTTGGCATTATTTCGAACCATTCTTTGTGATAATGTATAGGTACGAGGTAGAAAAGACTTTTTATTATATCTTCTGCCAATGTATGCCGTTTGTCTCCAAAGAACTTTCCTTTATTACTATCTATAAACAACTTGAAATCTTCATCCTCACCACACTTATGCAGTATACATTTTGCTATGTGGAAACCTGCGACCATATCATAAGTGTACTGCACTTGTTCTTCACCATTGTTTTTTTCAAAAGTAAAGCACAAGCCTTCGTTTATTAGATCGTAGACTTTGTCATCAAATATTTTTGCAAACTGATTGTAAAAATCAAAATAGCGAGTATCGTTTTCAAAAAGAATATAAGATGCCCTATAAAGATTCTCTTCTAATTTATGCTTCGCCAGTTTGTCTACCTTACCTTTATGCATGGCTATATTTGACAATAGTTGATTACTATAATCAGCCATACACGAAACTAAAGAATAGTTGTTGACGACGATATTACTTCTGTTTTTGTTCGTAACACAGAAGATTTTAAGCAGCAATGGGTTTTCAAAAGCTCCAAAATCTTCAACTGTAGCATTCCGTATTTCATATTTACTGAAATATTTATCCACAGTTACTTCCAAATCCTCTTTTACCAAACCATTTAATAATATATGGTTATCCACCTCTGTATAATTATCCACCCCATATATAGCTTGTAAGTAATCTGTCTTATCACGGCAGGTTGTTACAAGAAGCAAGTGAGAGTGCTTATTCAACAGAACTTTTAACGCAGGTAGTTCTTCTTTCCATCTTTCCTCATTTGGCGCAGTTTCATTTAAACCATCAATAATAATAGGCAACTTACAATGATGAACTTTGGCCAAGAAATCCAAGCAATCAAGCATGTCGGAAAATGACATACTACCATCAAGTTCTAATTTTTCTAATACACAAGATTGAAAACTATAACAATTTCGGAAAGTGCATCCTGGGAGAAACAATACTGGTTTATTTCTTTTCAAAATATTATCCGCCAGAGAACACGTCAAATGTGTCTTTCCATACCCAGGTTTTGCAAAGACCGGGAAATATTTTCTGGTTAACAATAGGAGGAAAGAAGACAGGTTTTCTTTAGAAAAATCCTCATCTTTAGTCAAAACGCTCTCTAAAGTTCTCAATCTTTCTGCCAATTTTATCAGATAATTATCTAATCTTCCATATTCGTTATGTTCATTAGAATATATTTTTTGGAATTCTTCAGTGAGTATTTGAACACGAATTTGTCTATTATTACGATATTCATCTATCAGAGATAGCAACTCTTCTGATTTCGATACAATGTTGTCCCTATTATAATATAGGGAGTATATCTTATCTATAAGCTGATAACGTTGTTTAAAATCTTCTTGGTAATAATCAATAAAACGGTCTGATAATTTACTATATCCCCAACCTTCAGTATTAAAAATAGGTTTCTTCCTATCATTATCAGCATGTTTCTTCAATCGACTAATAAAATCTTTAATTTTATTATTGGCAATATTGTCATCTACAATACTTAGTAGAGAATTTTCGAAATCACTAGCCGTATGAAGATCTACATCATATTTACGTTTAAGTCCTTCCAACGTGATGCGTGAAATATCACAGAGTTGTTTTAGATCTATAAACTTCTCACCAAAATAGTATTTGAAAATTCCATTAAATAGGGATGGATCCTTTAAGTAAAAGTCCTCAAATATCTCTCTATGCCAGCTTGCAAAATCACAAGAACAACTGATTGTTCTCAAGTCGGTAACCAATTTATCCCACTCTTTTTGTACAAAACTACCTGGTGTACAAACTATCCATAGTTTTAAATTGGGACGATATGACATTGAAACTTCAAAACCCTTTCGAAGTTCTTTCTTGTGGTCTGCATCCAAAGGAGAATTGCTATCATCTTTTGCTCCTCTCCAATATTTGGCTTGCCATCCTAAGACATCACCTTGATTATAGGTTTTACCTCCAAAAGTTAAGGGCTTTTTTAGTTCAATATAAAACTCTGAACCTGGTGTATTATAGAAATACTCTATTTTTCCATAATCTTCAAACATACAAGAAGCAACATGAAAACAAAAATGCTCAAACTCCAATCTTTCATCTCCATGGTTCTTCAATAATGTCCAATTTATAATTTCACTCATGACAAATCGTTATTTGTGGGTAATAGGGACAATTCCCATGACATAAACTTTTATGTATACAGTCCACAGAGCAGTTAGATTTCCACTTTGCTCGATAGGAGTTAAACTTATGGTTCCAAATATCATAGAAAGCAAAATCTTTCAAGCTATAAGAATCCTTTCCTGCACTAAAGGAACATGGAGATACATTCATTTTATGGTCTATATAAACTGAAAAGAAAGCACCTTCACACGTATCGATAAATGAAGGATTTATATGTGAAAATTTTAACAACATAGGCACAAAGCAAGCATCAAAGCCAAAACGAGGTCTGGCTATAGACGTTTCGTCAACAAGAGATAAGAACGCACGAAAAGACTTGCTATCTTGAATAACATCTTTTGCATTTGCTCTACCAGCAGGTTTATAAGTCAAAAAAATAATGGCATTTATACCATTTAGCTTTTCATTATAACATCCTCTCAGAATCATACACGCTTCTTCTAAATTATTCTTAGACAGCACATAATGAATATTTGTCTTGATTCCTGCATCTATTAGAAAAGCAAGTTTCTTCAGTTCTAAATCAGCCATAGAACTTACAGACAAAGCCACAGCACCTATTTTCCCAGATAAGCTACCGCAAATCTTAGGAGTTAATAGCATTCCATTGGTCGTAAAGTTGGGAACTATTGAACGTCGACAAGTTTCCGCTATGATTTCTAAGAAATTTGGATGTTCAAGAGGTTCCCCACCACCTAAGGCGACTTGAAAAACATTGCCATATTTAGGATGATTCATAGAGTCTAATATGCTGCAATAATCCTCTACACTAAGAAAATCATTATTAATGCAACTATCTTTGTAACAAAACGAACAACCCTTTGAACAATGGTTGGATATAGAAATATCTGCCAATTCTGGTACAGGGGCCCATGTCGGATTATCCTTTATTGTAGTTCCCCATCGCATTGTCATACCTGTTGTCGGGTCTGCTATAAAATGATAGTCAGCAATATGTCTTTCTAACATAATTAATACTGTTCTACTTGAGTTGCTCCAAAGCCATTCAATAAATCACTTATCTTCCTATTCTGAATAAGTTCTCCTTTTATATAAGCAAAAAGATCAGCCTCGTTCATCTTCAAAGGATCTGTATTATCACCATCCAGTTCCAAAATTTCTTTTGAAATAGCAGTTCCATCATCAGTATTAAACTGCATTAAGCAAGAATAAATCTCATGCTCGTGAAGATAACTTACCGTTCCATTTTCTAAAAGATAATTCTTCAATGCTTCTGCAATGCGAATGATACCCTTCATGTTTTTAGATTCTCTGAAGTTATCCAAAAAGCAATTTACAATATTTAAATTCATAGTCACTATATAGCTTACAGAACTACTATTTGTGACAAAATCTGTACGTAATTTCATTATATATTCCTCATTAATTATTATTCTCATTCATTTTGCTCCAGTCTCTGTTCATCAGTTCCTCTATCATGCCATAAATCTTTTTAGCATATCTCGTTCTGGCATGATTGTCATAGAGCATACCACTCAGGATACTTTCATAAAATAGGATGACAAGGCTTTCAGCCTGACACCTGAACCTCCTATATTGCCTTTCATCATACTCCTTGTTGTGCTAGTAGTAGGCACCCGCCCAATTACGCTGATGATCATTCAGAATCTCTGAAGTAAGAAAAACATACTTTATCAAAGTAGCCTTCCTACCCTTCATCAATTCGTTTATCTTGCTGTGGAATACCAAAAAGGCATTGAATGACATGCCCTCCATGACGGCTTTCAATTCAGCACTCTTTTTCTTGACAAGAACCTGATTTGCCTCCACCTTCGCAGCAATCTCATTCTCCTGCTTAATCTGTTCTTCCAGATAGGTCGTGTCCCATTTCCTCCAGATGAGCTTCCTGATATAGACGTCCAGTTCCAAGGCCAACTTACCTTCCTGAGTCTCCTTCACCTGAAATTTCTCATCCAATAATAAGCCGCGCATCTTCGATAACAACTGATAAACTGTTGAAGAAGTCAACTCCCGCTCAGCAGCATCTTCTCCAGCAATTACCTTGTCACCCAAGCAAGCAATATTCTTCTCCAATTCCCCCAACTCATCGGAAGAAAAGAACCCAAATTGCTCCAACTTGCTCATCATGCCATGAATTTCAAAATACAAGGCATTGCAAAATGTGACAAAATCCATGTCTTTCAGCGACTTCATGAAGATAGGAAGATAGCAGATGACAGGATAAACCTCCATACTCTGAGGCATCTCCATTTCCTTCGGCAACTCCACACCCGAAGCCTTGCCATCCTCTCTTGCTGTCGATATAATCTCGCCAGTCTCAGGATTTCGGGCATCGAGATAATTGCCAAAGTCAAACCCCTTGTCAATTGAGTCCATACCCGTCAACTCCTTCAACAACACCTTCGGCTGCTTGGCATCACTCTTCATAATCTCCCGGAACACATCCACGCTTGCCATACAGAGATTACCTACGGCAGAGGCAAACGCCACGTTCATCAGGAAATTACCATGCAGCAAATCTTCGAACTTCTCCCCATAGATGCGCATGGAGATGTACCATTCCTTGGGATTCCCCTCAAAACCAATGGTAGATATGTGAATGTCCTCAGCCGTATCAGTATGCTGTCCATACAAACTGCTGATAACAGGATATTTCTTCCGGAAATGTTTTTTTATGATCTGTTCGTAACGGTCATAACCATTCTCTGCAAAGTCCAACACATGCGCCCATCTGCAGCATGCCATGATGTATCCGTCATGATTCAGGAAGTTCATGTTGAAGTACTGGTGCTCGTTGATCCTCACCGTCACCTCCAACTGCTTATGGGTTTTCTTATTGAACGCAAACGTGCCTTCAGACGGAAAATCCAAAGGCACACTCGTTGTAAACACAGGTAAAATTACAGGTGCATTTCTCATTGTTTCTGTTCATTATTGGTGTAGTTGATGATTTACAGGAGTGATTTCTCCATGTCGTTTGGCTCACGAATCACAGCCATCGGCTCTCCTTCAAATGGTGTCTCTGGCATCAAGTCCATCAACTTCTTCTTCATGCCCCGATGATTGGGGTGTTGTCCTGCTGTCTCTTTGATATAGCGGCATACCTCCTGGCGTTTCTCCTCGTGGTTCCATATCTTGACAACTTTTACCAGGGCTTGATAGCTGTCGAATACCAGTTTCCCGATACGTCTATTGTATTCGCCTACCAGTTCTTGTATGTCATCTCGGTTGATGAGCAGTGGTATATGCTTACACAGCGCCATGGCGATGGCATACGCTGCGTCGGGTCTGTTCTTCTCCAATATCTGTGGAATGGATTTCTTGTGCCATCGTTCCAGTAGACGCAGCTGAGCCGTAAAGTCATCATTATCTCTTGGCTCAAAGCTTACTTCCTGCATCAGATATTTGGAGTATTCCTCTTCATAGTCCACGCTCAGCCCTTTCGGTATATAGTTGATTCTCGGTCGCTCCATCTTGGCCCAAAACTGCGGCCTCTCCATAGACCGTTTTCTCTTCTCGTCCCATTTTATGCGCAACAGCTTTTCTTCTCTTATCTGGATTCAATATTTCTGAATTCAGGTGTATTCATCACCTCTGCCTTCAGATGCTTCTTGATGACTTTTGTCAGATAGCGTCGCCATGCTTCCTTATTTTCTTCGGTAACAAATGGCGGACATTGCTCTCCGTAGAAGGTGTGCCAGGTGAATGGCTCGAAGTCGAGGTGCCAGAGGAATGATTTGTGTTGGGTGTTGTTTGGTTCCATTAAATATGTTTTTGACAAGTATTCGAGATTATTCACTTAATCAAATAATTCCTATTTGTTTTTAAATATCCTTCGTGAATTTAGAGAAGGGACGTTTTCCCAATTGCTTATCATTGGTATATGTACCCCATATCAAATTGTTGATATATTCTTTTGTATAACCTGCGCTTTGAAAAGAATGAATGATTCCATCATAATAGTTATCATTATAAGCTTGGGCTTTCATCACAATATCCTTTGCTACATCAGCATGTTGCTGGTATAATTGTTCCAAAAGAAACTGTGATTTATTAAGATCTAAAGTTTCTTATTTACCCCAAGCCTCAATGAGGTTGATGGTCTCATTCTGAGGCTTGTTTTTATCTTCAATTCTATCAATCTGCACAATAATTGGCATTTCTGCCAATTGACCAGCTAACACGCAAACACCCGTTGAAAGTATTGGCAAGGACTCTACGGAAACCTTGTCCAAGTAAGATATGGTATTGTTCACTTGCTGTATATCTTTCTCATTCATCAGCCTATGAATGAAATAATTATGAAGCTGCGATATGATTGTCGATGAAATATCTGAAGGGCGTTGACTGGCTATTGTCATAAAGACACCAAACTTACGCCCTTCCTTAATGATTTCCTCAAAAACTTCCAAACGATAATCTTTCCAACTTTCGCTTTCACGATTTGACTGATAAGACAATATATTATGAGCTTCATCAACTATAATGTTCAAATAGCCATTGCCTTTCCTATTCTTTTTATAATTTCGATAAAGTTTGTTTGTTAAGAGCAGAGGTATCAACTTTTTCATATCAGTATTCACATTACAAAGGTTGATAACAGCAATGTTCGAATTACTCCAGAAAGAACCGATTTTACCAGTAAAATCAAAAACCTTCTCTATATTTTTCTCATTACTCTTTAATTTGTTGATAGCCGGAGCGATATGCTCGTTCATTGCTCGATTACCAAGCATATCATATATCAACCTCATATACATGATATAGATGAAATTCGTGATGAAATTATCAGAAAAGGTAAACATATCTACTTGTTTATAAATTTTTAAATTCAAAATTATCTGCGGTCTATCTTGAAAATTGAAAAAGCCACGAGATCTATCCTTCAAATAATAACATTGTGAACTAGAATGATATGAGAAATCATCACGAAGGCCAATATCTATACCATTTTTTATGTTAAGTGGAAGAATTTGTTCTACATAATCAATAAGTAAATCCCCTTTAACTTTATCTGACATTTGTAGAATTGAATATATTTGCTGCTTTAAATAATTTTTAAATTTCTCCACATCTCCACCTATTAAATTATAAAGTTTGATACATCTGACGATGAAAGGTCTTTGGGTTTTCTCTGTGGCGCTTGCAAAAATACAGAGGAGATTCTCGTCAAGCATGTCCTCTTCTGAAAGCGGTATTTTATCTTTCCCTTCTTCTGTTCCAGTCGACAAGTCATATATCTTCTTTCCTTCAATGATTGCATTCTCCTTGGAATACTCTCCATTAAAATCATAGAAGAGGAACTTTGCATTGGTCTTGAAACTTTCATTATTTTTAAATGTCAAGAATAACTGTCTGTATATTTTTGCCAATGTATAAGACTTGCCACTACCGGTATTACCAAATATTCCGATATGGCTGGCAAACAACTTGTTGATACCAATAGAAATCGGCACTAGTGGATCTGATGCAATTGCACCGATTTTGATAAACATATCATCTTTACTTCCAAACGAATGAACCATCTTGAATTCTTCATTGGTCAAAAGATGACATTCGTTAGCTATCAGTGGAAGTTCAGTTAATCCTTTTTTATATGAACTCCCTTCTATATGGCCAATCAGCTTGACAATCAAAAAACGATTGATGTATTCCTCTTGCGAGCTATATTGAACAGGTACGCTTTTATCTGTCTCTATATACTCTGACTCAACCTTGCCTACAATTGTCTCAAAGCCTTTTAATACCTTTACATAACTACCAACAGCAACATTCTTAATTAGCTGACCTTGAAAAATCAAATGGCTATTATTCTTGTCCTTGTCTACAAGAACCTTAACAACCCTTCCATCAACAGAATGAACAATTCCTATTCTAAAGACAGAATTATAAATTGAAATATCCTTATTTTGTTCCATAACCAGAATGAATGTTCTTTGATATTTCTTTAAACAGGAGATTTATCGTTTTCAAGTCAAAATTTTCTACCAACTCACACAACTCCTTATATTTATCTTGATTTGATTCCTTAAAACTAGATGGTGTCAATATTAAAATATTATTATTGCTGCATCCATGTTCTATTTCCAATTTCTTCTTATATGTTTCTAAGTCTTTATCGCTGTATGCGAAAACCACAATTTGAAGCGTTGGATTTGTGTCTGCAGCACGTTGGGTAATTTTCGCAATATGTTCATCAGCAAAAGAGAAACCCATAACAAATAAAATACTATTCTCACGCTCTAATGCATTAGAATAAATACGCATCAACTCATAAAAATGATAATCCAGAACGCTGGTTCTGAATTTATCTTTTGTCGGATTAATCATGACTATTTGATTATATGCATCAAAAAACTTGTCATATGCTTTATCTGGCAAAAAAAGAGCAATTTCATCTGCATCAGTTTTTACTTCATCGTATGTTTTTTCTGTGCCGTCTGCTTTATACAAATTTACAAAATAGTCTTTATCTATCTTATCAAGAGCCTGTTGAATATCAAACATCAGCATCGTATCACTGTTTATTGCCCTATCTTGTTCTTTCCAATTAACCGCTCCATGTACCTTAATCAAGTTAAACATTGGAACTTCTGCTTGTTTATGAAACTGCATACTTGACTTGGAAAGGGATATTTGGAAGTTACTCTCACTATAAGCGGGGGTTAGCGTACCTCGGAATCCATCATTCAATTCGATTCCAGATTTTTCCAAAGTTTTTTCAGCGAGCAAATCTATATTCGTTGTAAAAAGATTGATTTGCTTGCTTAATAGTTGAGAATTTCTTTTATTCATCAACTCATTGCATATGCTGAAGAAATCCGCATAAGCAGATTTTGTTTCCAAGAAGTCGGCATCAATACTCGAAAAATATTGATTTTTTAGAATTACCCCGTCACAATATGCTTTGTATAATGATGCTTTTATAACTTCTTTATAAGGCTCTTTACTATTATCTTCTGCCAATTTGGTTAACCATTTTTCAATATTACCCAATGTGGACAGATATGGTCTGGATATACCTGAGCCATACAGAAAATTTATATTCGATGACTGAATAAAGTTTCTAAGAATTTCTAATGTCATAGTTTTTGACCTTTAAAATTAGATATATTGTTATATTGTAGTAGGAATGAAACTTTGTTCAATTCCCATTTTTCTTATGGAATCCAACCATTCAAACAAGTCATTTTGTTCTTGCTTTGTTGTATGTTCCTTGCTATATGCAGCAGCGAGTAGAGCATATTCTCTTTCTAATGAAGTATTAAATATACCCTTGTCATCAGTATTGATAGACACGGAAATATTGTGAGTGAAATCAAGTTTCAATAGATTTGGAGTTGTATAAAACTTAAAGACCGGATGATTGATATAACAATCAATATCTCCTATTTTGAAGTTGGATGAAGGGTTACATTCTACCATAAAGCCTTGTTCCTCTATTTCATTCAGCATACCTTCACGAACTATATCTATAAAAGAGACAAGCCTTTTTGATATTTTCAATTCAACGCATAACTGTCCATTTTCTTTAATATTCTTATTATAATGATAAAGGCGAAACAAGTATACTGCTTTGTCGTTGGCTTGTGCTTGTAGATTTTCCTCTTTTTTAATTTGGTCACAAGAGCTCCAAAAGTCCTTCTGATCATTATAAATACCATTATAACATTGAGGATTATCTCCACGTAAGAGCCATGACTGGTAATAGACATTACATGGGTAATCAATGTTGCTCATATTATATAGTTTAAGGAAATATTTCTCATAAAGTTTATCCAACTCCTTTGCTACAGAAATATCCTCAAACACAGAAGCCTTATGTCTTAACCATACAATATTGTCAACCAGCACCTGTAACGGCAAAGCAATCCAATAGTCTCTTCTATAATAATAATGTCGCACGTTCTGTCCTAAAACCAAAGCATGTCCCAAGCGATTGTACTTAGACCATTCACAGAATCTTAACAACTCATCTACAGATCTAAGTCCATCAACCACATCAAGAAAATCCTCACCGATATGATAAGTCATCTTAATGTTTGGTACATATAGCCGTAAATATCTAAAAGCTTGTGAGAAAACTTCCGGCCTTGTATCCAATTCTGCGCCTGCAGCATCTACACCGACCAAATTCTCATTAGTTCTGTCATGCGCCAGCTTATATTGTGCAATAGCCAAAGCTGTCTTCTTTATTTTATCACGCAGTTCTTTGTGTCTACACTGTTGATATTTACTAATGTCCTTCCTTTTTGGAAAATGAATGATGAAATATGGAATATTCTCTGTGATACATTTGGATTTATTTTCTCCAAATGTTTTGAATATATCACAAATACCATTTATATCATGTGTAAAATTGTTTTCTTTAGGTGGAACTATGCGAATCTCTAACTTTCTGTTTTTACGGAAAACGAACTGATTAACTGCAGAAAGGATTGATAACTTATAATAAAAGTCGCCATTTTTATACCCAACACCTTTCGCTTTATTGTAATTTTGGAAATTCTTCAAGCCAGGAACTTCATTTGTATGAACAAACTCTTGTCTTATTTGCACTTTCAAAACTAAATACAAATAGAAAAGCAAAGAATAATAATCATCACAATTATTTTTGAATATCCGTTTAAACATAGAGTACATGATGTATCTTTCTCCACTGAAGAAGGACATCATCTGAGAAGGATGTTTAGCAGCTATATCCACAGGACTTTTTTGTATGGCATAATCAGCCATGTTTTTCCCTTCTTTAAATCCTTGGATTGTCGAGTCGATACCTGTTAACAATTCTACCAGTTCATTATCATCTGTACTTTTGCAAACATCAATCACAGTTTGTCTAAATTGATTAGCGATATTTTCACTCATAATGTAAAAATATAGCAACATTCTTATTGCAGCAGCTTTCCCTAACAAGGAATACATAGTCATATTCTCGGTTTCTTTGTATACAGAAGGACCATGCTTTAAACATGCAAACGGTTGCTTTAGTTTGTTCTTGGAACTTGCTAAATTATTCATAAGTCCAAGCCAATTAATTTCAAAAACCATGCTGGAACCGAAGAGATGAAAATGATTGTCTGAGATTGGACATTTCATCATTTCGTTCAATCTACCCTTATCTGTTTCAATGACAGCTTCCCATAGAAAATTCTTTCTATCTTGTTGCTTTAAAATATCATTTGATGCAAGATACGCTGTCGTGAAAAGATCTTCACCAAGATAACTTGTTACATCATGCCATCTTAGTACAGAATTAAAACGGCATACAATTTTCTCATTATTCTCTAATTTTAGCACTTTTGAAGAAAAGTTCAATACAGCATTGTATACAGAATAATCTTGATGATAATTTAAGCTATCATCATCATCTCGTTTCATCCAATGTTCAAGAAAAGAGTTGTAGAAGCATGAAAGTTGGTCTAAACTATAGTTTTTCAAAGAGTTTGTATAGCTTTCCAAAAACCATTCTTGTGAAAAGCCAACATCTGCCCATTGAGCCTTGTCCTTGTTGAGACTATTGATAATCTCCAGCCAACTCCTTCTCAAGAACAGCATTTTAAGCGTCTGTCGAACTACTTCCATCTATTTTAGATTTGGCTATTTCATTGATTTTTTTGGCGATTTTTTCTATTTCCGCTTTTGATAGTTTATCGGAGAATTGTGAAAATACGTCATCGAGAATAGAAACGTTTTCCTGTTTTACGAATACAGGATAATGCTCTTCTATATATTTTCGGACGGTGTCCGCTCTGTTACCATCAACCTGGCGTCCTTTAATCAAAGCTTTGACATCTATTGCCGTTGAACCTTGATAGCCCACGTCATAAATTGCCTTAAACCATCTGGCAATATTGTAATCCTTGGCATTGAATATGCCAGACAATACCTTGACAAAAGAAAACTCCAACTCATAGTAGTCTTCCTTACCATTATCAGTTCTGTCGTATGTCATTCGCTTATATGCAGACAATTCCATAAAATAGTGGGAGAAAATATCAAATTCCGAAGCCTTGGAATAGCTTATCTCTTTCTGATATTCAATCAAATCCTCCAAAATTTCAGCATTGCGAATGCTTGCCCATGACAGCCATTTGTGTCCTATATCAGCCTTTTCATACTTGTCTCCATCTCTTTCCCGGGTTCGCTTATCCGTCAAATCCTTAACTTTTGAATAGAACGACTTCTTGGCTTCGTCGTTTTTTATTTTTTCCAAGAATACATCTCCTTCTAAAAAACGGTTGTAACATCTTTCTATGTCAACAACATTGCACATAAATGAATTCAAGTCGAACAATGCATATTTTCGATTTTTCAGATCATCTGCATATCTTACAGATGACGTCTTACGGTAGCCCAATTCTAAAAAATTAGAGTTCTGATTCTTCCTGTCCTTTGTATCAATATATCTTGAAATACAGAGCATAAAGAATTCAGAAAGCATAATCACATTTTCCGGTATTTCATCAAAATGCTCAATGCACTCACTTATCAACAAATTCAATTGGGTGAGGCTTATCATTCTGACCGAACGTGAACGAGTGTCAGCAGAAGATGCTGTCTTTGGAAGAATATCAGTGATGATGGAATTGACAAACGATCCACCAACCAATTTCTCATAATTTGAAAGTTCAAGATTCTCGAAAGGACTCAATCCTATGACTCTTTCTTGTTTTTTGGAGACATTGGTCGAGTCTTCCGTTCTTTCGTCATAAAACTCATAAAGGCGCATGGAATAGATGGAACGAATCATGAAGAGGAAATGTAACTTTTCCACAGGTTGGTCCTGCTTCTCCAAATATGAGATAATCGCCATGACATCACCTAATGATATATTATAAACCACATTATTTTCATTTAGAATGTTGGATATTTCACTGTTATCCAATACCATATCACGTTCCAAAAAAAACTGCTTTTTGATGATTCGCAGAGCTGCGGCATTAAACAAGAAAGCATCTGTCACCTTCAGCAAATCATAAATACAATTAGTCTGTTCTGTATTCAAGTTGTTGAGTACCCAATTCTCAAAGAAGTATTTCTTGAATTGTTCTTTGTTGTTCGCAGTATTACTTTTAGGCATACCGACCAATAGCTTTAACAAAGAGCGTAACTCTCGTAGATTACGAGGAACAATATAACTAGTCTTTAATGCTGTATTGTAGAACAAATATCGCGTCTTTCTGAAAATTAGCTCTGGAATAGCCATTCTTACACTACTGAAATCTTCTGTTTCCCCCAGAATGCTTTTAATAGTCAATTCCCAACCGAGAAATTCCTGTGCCTTTGGCATAAAGATTCTTTGGTCGAATGGTATAAGTTTTGTCAGGTATCTTTCCACCATTTCGTCTATTACTTCTTCAGAAACCTTTCCTTTCTCCAACAATTCTTTGTACTCAATGGTATATTGCTGCCGTTTGAGCATTGCCAACTGATCAAGCTTTATAGCAAGAAGAATAACCACATTGGGCTGTACTAGATATTTTCTGATTTGCTCTACCATAATTGTTGCTTGATTCGTATGAAGGTCGATATCATCAATCATTATAATCAGTTTTCCATCAGGTTTACCTATATATTTCATGAACATCGTAACCAACTCTCCGAAATTTGCTCTTAGATTTACGGCAGCTGACAAACTGACCAACTGCTCCAAATCATCGTATGGTTTTTCTGCATCTGATGCAAGAAGGCAGTTGAAGTCTTTCTGCAAATCGGCAAACTTTCCTAAAATTTCAGTTTTCTCAAAACTATCATTTGACTTTTCTGTTATTCGATATTCATTGTACAAAGATGCCAATATCTCAGCAATAATACCATGTTTCTCGTCAAAGAAAGAAGGATCTATCATTGAAAGTTTATGAAAAGTAAGATTTTTCACTTCTTGATAGTTGTCCAAGATACTATTTTCTGATTTATTTGTCAATTCATTGGCAACAGACAGCATACAGGATGTTTTTCCAGCACCTCTTTCACCAATAAAGGCAAAGATGTTGTTAAGCGGTTCATTTTCTTCTTCATCCTTGGTTTTTAAAACTTTCAAATAAGAAGAAAGACTATCAAACGCATTTTTGTACTGCTCGAAAAACAAAGATTTCTTAACATTCTGTTCGGTGAGTTTCTCTATTACAGGTCTGCTTTCTTGACCAATGTTGAAATATAAATGCTTGCTCATAAGCTTGTCTTTTAATTATATTTAGAACATAATTATTTTGTAAAAAACGTGCAACTATCCCCATCCCCCTACAACAAACTCATTATAGGGTAGAGGAGTTTTTTCAAAATTCATTACTCTTTTACATTCTTCAGGTACCAGTCGAAATGATTCCACTTGTTGCAGCATACCCTCCAATCACCCCATAACAAATCAATGGTATGAGAAAGGCAATCGCCATACTGCCCGTAGTATCCGCTATATACCCCATGATTACTGGAGCAACCGCTCCACCCACTATCGTCATGATAAGCAATGAAGAGGCAAGTTTGG